>Ga0153948_1000034_pt1 | contig 69690 bp, 73 predicted proteins | sample TSNJ032MetaG_FD_104696 | JGI IMG/M metagenome (GOLD analysis project Ga0153948, IMG submission 104696) | Attine ant fungus gardens microbial communities from New Jersey, USA - TSNJ032 MetaG | ecosystem: Host-associated > Fungi > Mycelium > Unclassified | place: USA: New Jersey, Wharton State... | reverse complement strand
CAGCACCGCCCCGCCGAGCAGGAAGCTGTGGCTGTACGCCGCCGCGTCCGGGCCGATGAGCATATCGTTGTGGGCAAAGTGATGGCTCACCGGGTTTTCAAACGCCAGCTTGATGTGATGCAGTTGGGCATTTGCCGCCACGTTCATCGTCAGGCGCGCACCGGTAAAGTGTCTGGTCTCATTCAGGCTGACGTAATGTTCAATGAGGGTCGCTTCCGCCCCCTCAGCCAGGTCGAGATGATGACGATAGTGAGCCGTATTAACCTCTTCGCCCTCCAGCCCCTGCGTGATGTGTAAAAGCAGCAGCGGTTTCGCCGGGCGCTGATTGCGCTTCACGCGGATATGCGTCACGCCTGACGCCAGGCTTTCGGTCAGATGCAGGAACACTTCCGGTTGCACCGACGCAGGCAGAGACTGGCGCTGGTCATTGATCTCAACGTCAAATCCACTGCCTTCAGTGCTGTCGCTCAGTTCCGGGTTATAACGCCCATCAACAAACACCAGACGTACGGCGTCAATATTCAGCGCCAGCGCATCGCGCTGGGCTGGCGTGACATCCGCCAGACGCGTGACAAACTGACTGTTGAGCAAGCCGTCCAGCGGCGTGTACTTCCAGTTTTCATGTTTGCGCGTCGGCAGACCGAGACGCAGCATCTGCTGCAGGTGCTGTTGCGCCTGTTCAGATCGCGTTTCGCCCTGAGTTTCAAACAGGCGATGCCACTGCTGCAGTGCGTTACTGCTGTTCGGTAAGCCAGCCATAGCCCTGCTCCTCCAGTTGTTTGACCAGAGTAAAATCGCCGGATTTAACAATGCGGCCCTGATACAGCACGTGGACATAATCCGGTTTGATGTAGTCAAGAATGCGCTGATAGTGGGTGACGATAATAAACGAACGTTTGCCGTCGCGCAGGGAGTTCACGCCGTCGGCAACAATTTTCAGCGCATCGATGTCCAGACCGGAGTCCGTTTCATCCAGAATACACAGCTCCGGCTCCAGCACCGCCATCTGCAGGATATCGTTACGTTTTTTCTCGCCACCGGAGAAGCCGACGTTCACGGAGCGGGTCAGCAAATCTTCCGGCATTTTCAGCAGTTTGATCTTCTCTTCCATCAGATCCTGGAAGTCAAAGCGGTCCAGCTCCTCTTCTCCACGGTATTTGCGCACCGCGTTAAGGGAGGTTTGCAGGAAGAACTGGTTGCTGACGCCCGGGATTTCGACCGGATACTGGAAGGCCATAAAGATGCCTTCACCGGCGCGATCTTCCGGGGAGAGTTCCAGCAGATCTTTGCCCTTAAACTCGACGGACCCGCCGACCACTTCATAATCTTCACGCCCGGCCAGCGTCGCGGAGAGCGTACTTTTCCCGGAGCCGTTTGGCCCCATAATGGCGTGCACTTCACCCGGACGGACGTCAATATTCAGCCCACGCAGGATTGCTTTATCTTCCACACTGACCTGTAAATCTTTAATGCTTAACATGTTTTTTCCTTAACCGACGCTGTGCTCAAGGCTAATCGCGAGTAATTTTTGTGCTTCTACGGCAAATTCCAGCGGCAGCTCAGAGAACACGTCCTTGCAGAAGCCGTTCACAATCATCGAAATCGCATCTTCTTCGCTGATCCCGCGCTGCAGGCAGTAGAACAACTGGTCTTCGCCGATGCGCGAAGTGGTGGCCTCGTGCTCAAGCTGGGCGGTGTTGTTACGACACTCCACGTACGGGAAGGTGTGCGCCCCGCAGTCGGTGCCGATCAGCATCGAATCACACTGGGTGAAGTTACGGGCGTTGGTCGCTGTCGGCATGATTTTCACCAGGCCGCGATAGCTGTTCTGGCTGTGCCCGGCAGAAATGCCTTTCGAAATGATCGTCGATTTGGTGTTTTTACCGATGTGGATCATCTTGGTGCCGGTATCGGCCTGCTGATGGCCGCTGGTCAGCGCCACGGAGTAGAACTCCCCGATCGAATTATCGCCGCGCAGAATGCAGCTCGGGTATTTCCAGGTGATCGCCGAACCGGTCTCGGACTGGGTCCAGGACATTTTACTGTTTTCACCTTCGCACAGGGCGCGCTTGGTCACGAAGTTCAGGATGCCGCCCGTATTACCGTCACCAGGGAACCAGTTTTGCACCGTGGAGTATTTCACCTCGGCGTCTTTGTGGATGATCACCTCTACTACCGCCGCGTGCAGCTGGTAGCTGTCGCGCACGGGCGCAGAACACCCTTCGATATAGCTCACGTAGCTGCCTTCGTCGGCCACCAGAATGGTGCGCTCGAACTGGCCGGTTTTTTCCGCGTTGATGCGGAAATAGGTCGACAGTTCCATTGGACAGCGCACGCCTTTCGGCACGTAGATAAAGGTGCCGTCGGAGGCAACCGCCGCGTTCAGCGCCGCAAAGAAGTTATCGTTGCTTGGCACCACGGTACCGATGTATTTCTTCACCAGTTCCGGGTGATCGTGAATGGCTTCGCCAAAGGAGCAGAAGATAATGCCCTGCTCGGCCAGCTTGCCTCGGTAGGTGGTGGCAACGGATACGGAGTCAAAAATGGCGTCGACGGCCACTTCACGTCCTTCGCGCACCGGCACGCCAAGCTGCTCGAAGGCCTCTTCCACCTCTTTGCTCAGGAACGTGTTGGCACCCGTCTGCTGTACGGCACCCGGCTGAGACGCGCAGGTGTCATCACAACTGCCGCAGGATGGCGCGGAGTAGTAGCTGTAGTCCTGATAGTTGAGCTTGTCGTAATGTGCTTTCAGCCAGTGGGGTTCTTCCATTTCCAGCCAGGCGCGAAAAGCGCTCAGGCGAAACTCGAGCATCCACTCCGGCTCATTACGTTTGGCCGAAATCGCGCGCACCACCTCTTCGTTGATGCCTTTCGCCAGTTCGTCCGTTTGCAGGTGGGTGAAAAAGCCCTCTTTATAGTTGAGGTGCCCGCCACTCCAGGTGTTCACATCGTCAGTTGCTTCAGTATTACGAGACATAGTACCGCCTATACCCCAAAGCTTTCGCCGCAGCCGCATTCATTCTGCGCTTTCGGGTTATTGAATTTGAATAACTGGTTTAATCCTTCGCGCACGTAATCGACTTCGGTGCCATCGATAAACGGCATCGCCTGCAGTGCGACAAACAGCTTCGCCCCGTCGGTTTCGAACACCAGATCGTCTTTTTCGGGCACGCTCACCGTGTCCAGCACGTAGCCGAATCCGGCGCAGCCAGTCTGTTTAACGCCGAGACGCAAGCCCACAATATCCGGCTTCTTCGCTATCAGCTCGTGAATATGCGCCGCCGCCGTGGGCGTCAGCGTCAAACCACGCCAGGCAAAATCAGCGGGATTAAAGGTTTCTGAATGCAATTCCATAGGTCCACCTCATCTGTTAAGCCACCAGGGGCATCACACCATGTTAGTGATAACGATTATCACTTCAACCCCCTGACAGCAGGGGCTTTCGGCTAAACCGCCCTTTTTGGCTACTTTTATTAAGCATAGACCCTGCGAAGCAGCTTATTAGGCTATAAAAAAATTGTTTAATGCTTTGATGTATAACGCATTTGATGGGCTAAAACCGTGAGAACAGCGCAAGGGGAAAATATGTATCGGGAATACCTATTTATTTAATCGGTTTTAGAAAATCTTCAGAATCAACCGACTACCCGAAAATCAGGGCGTTATGTGATTTACGCAAACAGGGCATTCCAGGAAAACACCGAATCATCAGCGCGTCAGGGATAAGGGACTAAACTTTATGTGACACCAAAAGGAGATAAGTATGTCATCACATGATTTTGAGAATGAAGCCGATCGCCTGGCGAAAAAAGCCCTGAATAAAGCCGATGAATTTGCAGGCGAAGCGCAGTCCCAGTTTGGCGATGCGGTTGATTCACCGAAACATCAGCTGAAAGGCGCCGCACGTAAATACGCAGCACAAGCATCAGACGTCGCTTCAGAGGTCTCTGACAGAGTTCGTGATAATCCATTGACCGGGCTGATGGCGGCAGGCGCAATCGGGCTGATCATCGGTTTATTGGTCGGCAGGAAATAAGCCGCGAATAAGCAGCAAATATGACAGGCCCGAAAGGGCCTTTTTAGTCTTGTCAGGCGATTAGCCGTTGATAAATGAGACGGAAAAACCTTGTTCGCGCCAGTGATCTAACTGCTCCTGCTGACGCATTGACGGCGCATGGCCCGTCCAGACAAATATTTTTTGCCCCGGGAACAGCTCGGGTTTCGGCGAGTCAATCGGCTCAGCCAGCACATCAATATGCCAGCCCTGCTGCGACAGGCGCCCGGCTTCCAGCCATAAACGCGTGCGATCGTCCGTGTCCCATCCAATCAGCAACGCTTCGTTGCCCGGTTTTTTGCGCGCTTCAGCCAGAAGCATCGCAATGAAATCGATCAGCACCCCATCCAGCAGGCTGGACATGTGTCGGGCGGTGTTGTGATCCAGGCTTAAACGCAGACGAACCGGAATGAAAATGTGATCGATGAGAACTTCTATGGCGTGGTCGCGACGGAATTCAGAAATTTTAAGTCGCAGTTTCGCGGGACTGGCAAACCGCAGCACCGTCATCATCTCTTCCTGAAGAGAGATCCAGTTGCTGTCCACCAGAGGAACGCCGACTTCCAGTAACGCCTTTACCTTGCCAACCGAAATGCCGGTTTTCATGAGGCGTTTAATCTCCTCGATGCGCTGGATATCCTCTTCGTCAAACTGACGATGGCCCCCTTCACTGCGCTGCGGCTTCAACAAACCGTAGCGTCGCTGCCAGGCGCGCAGTGTGACGGGGTTGATTCCGCATCGTTCGGCGACTTCGCCGATACTGTATAAGGCCATTAACTCCCTCATGCTTAAACGCAATACTTCCATACCAAACCTGATCAACTTTAGCAGATTGTATAACCTGATTGTATAACTAACAATTGACCAGGGTACAAGTCGATTTTGTACAAGATGACGTGTACCTGGTCTGATTTGTACAACCTTTACGACGCTATCCCTGTTTTTTCTCCGGCCACGCCACGGCTGGAATCCCACCAAAACGCGGGCTGGCAAACAGATGCCCCTGGAACTGGGAGATCCCCGCCGACTCAAGCCACATCCACTCTTCCGCCTTTTCGACACCCACGGCACACACCAGGATTTCAAGGGATGTACAGCATTTGATGATGGCCTGAATAATCGCCTGTCGCGGACCGCTGCGATGAACATCCGCCACCAGATCGCGATTAATCTTGATTCGGTCTGGCTGGAACTGTGCCAGCAATAACAGCCCTGCGAAACCCGCGCCAAAGTGATCGATTGCCACGCTGATACCGGCACTTTTGAGCTGGCGGACGGCGTCTTTAAATTCATCAAAGCGCGAAATCACTTCGCTCTCGGTGAACTCGACCACAATCTGCTCCGGCACCAGACCGTTGGCTTCTATCTCATTTAACAGAAATCCCACCGCGCCGGGCACATTCACCAGCGTCATCGGCAGCAGGTTGACGGATAAGGCCTGCTCCTGAAGGCGTAACTTACCGGCCATGGCAAACGCCACTTTCTTACTCTGCAGATCCGCCTCGTAAATCTCGTTGCCGGAGAATTTTTTGAAGTAGGCATCCGGAGAGCCGCCGTCAGCGGTGCGGATCAGGGCCTCATAGGAGACCAGTTCCCGGGCAAAAGGATCGACAATCGGCTGAAAGGCAAAGCCGCAATCAGCCGATGCGTCGGGCGTCAGGGGTTCTGCCGGTGCAACATCGTCGTCCGGGATAAAGTCCCAGCTATCGCCGTCAGGAATTTCGTAGTAGTTGGCTTTTTCCGTCGCTTCAACGAAGGTGCGAAAGAACTGCAATGCGCGATCATTGTAGGTCAGCTGGTACTTGGTCGTCCCTTTATCAAGCACCTTCTGGAGCACTTCCTGGCGATCATAAGTACGTAAATCAAACAGCTCCATTCCTGCTTTGCCAAAGCGTCGCGACGGCGCGTAATCGCACAGCAGCTCCACCAGGTTGTAGTGGCGCGGGTCTTTGCAAATGTCGGCGTAAATGCGGAAAACGCTCTCTTCCGGCCCTTCCAGCAGCTGGAAAAAGTGCGTTCCATTGAACAGTAAAATCCCGGTGACGTCGGATTCCCCGTTCTTAATGTTCGCTGCCGCGACCATCTCTTCCAGCGCTTTCACCGGAACGTTTTCGCAGAGATGGCTGCGGTAGATTATTGTCGTGAGCATAGTCGTCCTGGTGAGTAGAAGGTTACCCCCGCGGCGTGTCGCGGGGGTCAGGTCATTGTTATACCACATTAATTGATTAACAAATAATTCACATTTCAAACCGTTCAGCCGGATTCCATAGCCTCCCCGCGCGTTTGTACAGAAATTTCAGAGTGAAACATCTTGTACAATATATTCTGTACTGATATCGAATCAAACACATTGTAACTTACTGATAAAAAACAAATAGCACTTTTTGCTTAAAATTAAGGTAAAAAACTGTACATCAAAAATGTACAACTTTTTAAAAAACGTATAACTTAAATCGTAACTTAGCTGACTACTTAATTTTACAGGAGTGATACATGCGTCAGAACAGCTACATTCCCGATAGCGGTAATGCGATTGTCCAGTACTTCGAGAAAGCTGCGCTACCTACTCAGCAAGAAACCCTGGGACAGATCGTAGTAGAGATCCTGAGCGATGGCCGTCATTTGAATCGCAAAAACCTGTGCACCAAGTTACTCAGTCGTCTTGATAAGGCGTCCGGTCCAGAAGAAGAGAGCCACTACCATGCATTGATTGGTTTGCTATTTGATCGTTGAGATCCAATAGCAAACCCATTTAACAGATCACCTGGTTTTTAAGTCAATTCTGACGAAGGAACGTTTCAGGCACAAAAAGACCTGGCAATCTTCAGCAGACCCCCTTAAAAGGGGATCTGACTTAATGCCGCACGGCGTGACGTCACCCTGCGGCAATCAGAGATGCAGTTATGAACAGAAGTGAAATAGAGCAATTAACAGATGAATTAATTGGAGAGGCGGTTTTATCTCTTCTGAAAGAGCACGGCCCTGTCAGCAAGCAGTCTCTCGTACGGAGACTGCGGGACATGGAGGCGAGTGAGGCCGACCCTCGCCGTCGCGAAGCCCTCGCGGCGGTGATAGCCGAAATCAGCGCCAGCGGTACGCCGTTCGCACAACGTAAGAGAGCCCGCCCTCAGAGGGATCTGAACGGTCTAAAAAGCGAGCAAAGCGATAATGTTTTCCCGCTGTTTGGCGATGGCAAGCCCAGCGGTTCAAAAAACATACACTAACAGCAACCGATCAATAACCCTTACGGTGAGAATAAATGAGACAAAATATTCAAGTTCAACCCGCTGCGTATACTGGTTTTCATGATACCGCGCTGTCTGAATATTTCCGTAATGCAGGCGACAGACTGGCCGATGAATCCGCGCTTTTCGCCTCTGCGGTGAGCTGTATCATGGCGTCAGAAGGGCATCTGACCAACAAAGCCATTATCCTGTGGCTGATTAACGCCCTTGAAACCACTGACGATGTGGTGATGGCAGACGTGATCCGCAAAACCCTCGAAATCGTGGTTGGCTATACCATGGACGATATCTAAAAAAACGATTTCGCCCCCGAAGGCCAGAAGAGCGTCGCACCCTGCTGCGTTTTCTCACTGGCCTTTTCTTTTGTCGACACTTTTGTCGAATGTCATGTCGAGCCAGGCGCTCAAAACCGAACAACTCCTGTTAAATCAATGAAATGAAATCTGGCACAGAACCTGCTAAGCGGTAATGTCAGATGACGCACATTCAATATATTGAATCGCATGATGTATTGCGGAATTCCGCAATACCTTAATTCATTTCTTAACAGGTCTGTTATTGATGAAAAAAATCGCAAGCGTCTGCCCCTACTGTGGCGCAGGCTGTAAATTAAATCTCGTTGTAGAAAACAACCGTATCCTCCGTGCCGAAGCCGCTGAAGGCGTCACCAACCAGGGCACCTTGTGCCTGAAAGGCTTTTACGGCTGGGACTTTCTCAACGATACCCGTCTGCTCACCCCTCGCCTCACCCAGCCGATGATCCGCTATAACAAAGGAGACAAATTCACCCCTGTCACCTGGGAAGAGGCAATCCGCTACACCGCCAGCAAACTGAAAGCCATCAAAGAGCAGCACGGCCCACGCGCGATCATGACGACCGGATCGTCACGCGGTACCGGTAACGAAACCAACTACGTGATGCAGAAGTTTGCGCGCGGTGTACTTAACACCAATAACGTAGATTGCTGCGCCCGCGTCTGCCACGGCCCGTCAGTGGCCGGCTTGCAGGAGACGCTCGGCAACGGCGCAATGAGTAACTCCATAAACGATATCGAGAACTCAACATGTCTGCTGGTGTTCGGCTATAACTGCGCCGATTCGCACCCGATCGTCGCCCGTCGGGTGCTCAAAGCCCGACAAAACGGTGCCAAAATCATCGTCTGCGATCCGCGTCGCATAGAAACTGCGCGCATCGCCGATCAGCATTTGCAGCTCAACAACGGCAGCAATATGGCGCTGGTCAATGCCTTTGGCTACGTTCTGCTGGAAGAGGAGTTGTACGATAAAAACTACGTCGCGCGCTTCACCGATGGCCTCGATGCCTATCGTAAAATCGTTGCGGATTACGCGCCTGAGAAGGTCGAACATCTGACCGGCATCCCGGCGCGCGACGTGCGTCAGGCGATGCGCACCTTCGCCGCCGCGCCGTCCGCCACGGTGATGTGGGGCATGGGCGTGACCCAGTTCGGCCAGGCTGTGGATGTGGTGAAAGGCCTCTCGAGCCTGGCGCTGCTGACCGGCAATCTCGGCCGCCCTGCCGTCGGCGTCGGCCCGGTTCGCGGGCAAAACAACGTACAGGGCGCGTGCGATATGGGCGTGCTGCCGAACATGTTCCCTGGCTATCAGGACGTGACAGATGCCGCCGTGCGCACGAAGTTTGCTGACGCCTGGGGGATTGACGTCAATACCATGGACGACCAGGTCGGCACACGCATCACCGAAGTGCCGCACCTGGCACTGGAAGGCAAAATCAAAGCCTACTACATCATGGGGGAAGACCCGCTCCAGACCGAAGCGGATCTGGGCCTGGTGCGTCGCGGCTTTGAGGCGCTCGATTTCGTGGTGGTGCAGGACATCTTCATGACCAAAACCGCCGAACTCGCCGATGTGCTGTTACCGGCGACCTCCTGGGGTGAGCATGGCGGCGTGTTTACCTGTGCAGACCGTGGTTTCCAGCGCTTCGGTAAAGCAATCGAGGCCAGCGGCAACGTGAAACGCGACTGGGAGATCATCAGCCTGCTTGCCCGCGCGATGGGCTATCCGATGCATTACGACTCCAACCAGCAGATCTGGGACGAAATGCGCGAACTCTGCCCGCTGTTCTTCGGCGTCACCTACGAAAAAATGGGCGAGATGGGCCACGTGCAATGGCCATGTCCGACGCTGGATCACCCCGGCACCCCATACCTGTACAAAGACAATCAGTTCGATACGCCCAATGGAAAAGGCCAACTGTTTGCCGCTCCGTGGCGCGCGCCTGCTGAAGTACCGGACGCAGACTATCCGTTAGTGCTGTGCACAGTACGCGAAGTCGGCCACTACTCCTGCCGTTCGATGACCGGCAACTGCGCCGCGCTGCAAAGCCTGGCCGATGAGCCGGGCCGGGTGCAGATAAATCCGGCGGATGCCGACGCGCTGGGGGTAAGAGACGGAAAGCTGGTGTGGGTGCGTTCGCGTCGCGGGAAAGTGATCACCCGGGCGAACATTAGCGAACGCATTAATCCGGGCGCGGTGTACATGACTTACCAGTGGTGGATCGGAGCCTGTAACGAACTGACTCAGGATAATCTGGACCCGACGTCGAAAACGCCGGAAACCAAGTACTGCGCGGTTAAACTGGAGGCCATCGACGATCAACGCTGGGCGGAAGATTATGCCGCCTCTGCCTATCAGTCGATGAAAACCCGGCTGATTGACGCGGTGAACGTTTAGCCACCCCATCGCTTAACGGATAAAAACAAAAAAGGCCGCATAAGCGGCCTTTTAAACAAGCGGGAGTATTAATGGACGTGAACGCCTAACCGCCAGGCAAAGTAGATCTCTTCTTTCAGTTCGTTTGAAGAGAGCGCGAGCAGGTCGGCAAACTCCAGTTCAAGCTGTTTCAGCTTTTTCAGGTACTGCGCCGGGGACAGGTTGCTCTTATCGCGACGTAAAAACTCTACTGCCAGTTGGGTGGGGCTCATTTCGGTATCCATAACATCCTCTCTATGTACAAAACCTGACCAGTATAGCACGTCTGACTGACCAATTTTTGACCAAAAACAATTCCTCAAGGATGTTTACCTTTATTTAAACCACCGCCGTCGTCAGACGCGACGAACAGCACAGCCTCTCCTGCTCGTCGAAAATATCGATTTGCCACACCTGATGACGACCGCCCGCATGGAGCGCGCGACAGACGCCGCGCACGCGCCCGCTGCGTACGGAGCGAATGTGGTTGGCATTCACTTCCAGCCCCACCACCTTTTGCTCCCCGTCGGTACAGAGGTAACCCGCCACCGATCCCAGCGTCTCCGCCAGCACCACGGACGCGCCGCCGTGCAGCAGGCCAAACGGCTGATGCGTGCGGCTGTCCACCGGCATGGTGGCTTCAAGGACGTCTTCGCCGATACGGGTAAACTGAATATCGAGCAACCCGACCATATTCCCTTCGCCCATGGCATTAAGCACCTCAAGCGTCACGGTACGTTTCCAGATCATCCCATAATCTCCAGTAAAGCCTGCAATGGATGGCGAACGCCGCTTCCTTCAACGCGTTTCACCTGGCTGCGACAGGAGTAACCCGTCGCCAGACAGCGATTTCGCGGCAAACGCTGCATGGCCTGATGCCACGACAACTCGTAGATCCCGAGCGAATTCGCGTGGTTTTTCACTTCGTGGCCGTAAGTCCCGGCCATCCCACAGCAGCCGACGCTGACGTTTTCCAGCTTCGCGCCAAAGCGGGCAAAAATAGAGGCCCATTGTGCAGGGGCACCCGGCAGCGCGGTCACTTCCGTACAGTGTCCGAAGAGATACCAGGCTTCACCGCTGACCTCTTTTGTCTCGGCAGAGTGCAGCGCCGCAGGCAGCCATTCATGCACCAGCATAACGCTGAAATCCCCGCGCTTGTCGCCCAGAGTCTGTTTGTACTCATCGCGATAACAGAGCACCAGCGCCGGATCGACGCCCACCATCGGCATGCCCAGCTGCGCGATACGGTTCAAAAAGTCCGACGTTTTCTGCGCCGTTTTCGCAAAGCGCGTCAGGAACCCTTTAATGTGCTGCGCTTTACCGTTCGGCGAGAATGGCAGCACCACTGGCTGATAGCCGACGCGCTCCACCAGCCGCACGAAATCGGCCACCACCTGCGCCTCGTAGTAGCTGGTAAACGGGTCCTGCACCACCAGCACGGTTTTCGCTTTTTGCTCGTCGCTCAGGGCCTCCAGCTGTTCCAGCGTCATATTGGCCGAACGGTGGCCCACCAGTTGGCGTTGCAGAGAAGGCGTGGAGAGCAGCGGCAGATCGACCATGCCGATATGCTTTTCGGATAGTTTGCGTACCAGCGGCTGATTGATAAAGAAGTTGAACGTCTTAGGCGCGCGCGCCATCAGCGGGGCGTAGCTTTCGACCGTCGCCACCAGGTGATCGCGCACCGGGCGCAGATAGCGGGAGTGATACAACTGCAGGAAGCGCGAGCGGAACTCCGGCACGTCGATCTTGATCGGACATTGCGTCGAGCAGGCTTTACACGCCAGGCAGCCGGACATCGCCTCTTTCACTTCATGGGAAAAATCATACTCACCTTTACTGGCGTGCCAGCTGTTTCTGGAACGCTCAATCAGGGTGCGCAGGCTGGCGCGTTTTTCCGGTAGATCGCTTTCGAGTTTGAGCGGGTCCACGCCGCGATCGGCCAGCAATCGCAGCCACTCGCGCACCAGCGTCGCTCGCCCTTTCGGGGAATGAATGCGGTTGCTGGTGATTTTCATCGACGGGCACATCGGGCTTTTCACGTCGAAGTTAAAGCACAGACCGTTGCCGTTACACTCCATCGCCCCGCGCCAGGAGGAACGCACCGCGATCGGGATCTGGCGGTCATACGTGCCGCGCTTCACCGCGTCGACTTGCATCATCGGATCGTCCACACCCGCAGGCGGACAGATTTTGCCTGGGTTCAGGCGGTTATTCGGGTCAAACGCCGCTTTGATTTTGCGCAGTTCGCCGTACAGCTGCTCGCCGAAGAACGCCGGGCTGTACTGGGCGCGGAAACCTTTCCCGTGCTCGCCCCACAGCAGGCCGCCGTATTTTGCCGTCAGCGCGACCACGTCGTCGGAGATCTGCTTCATCAGCATCTCCTGCTGCGGGTCGCACATATCCAGCGCCGGACGCACGTGCAGTACACCGGCGTCCACGTGACCAAACATGCCGTAGCTCAGACCGTGGCTGTCGAGTAACGCGCGGAACTCCACAATGTAATCCGCCAGATGTTCCGGCGGCACGCAGGTATCTTCCGCAAACGGAATCGGTTTGGCCGCGCCTTTCGCATTCCCCAGCAGGCCGACCGCTTTTTTACGCATCGCGTAAATGCGCTCAATGCCCGCGAGATCGTTACACAGCTGCCAGCCAATCACGCCGCCCTCGCCCTGCGCGATCAGTTCGTCGAGTCGGGTACAGAGCGTCTGCACCTGTGAGTCGATAAGCTCCGCATCATCGCCAGCAAATTCAACAATGTTCAGGCCCAGCATCTCTTTATCAGGCACATCGGTGATCAGCTCGCTGACCGAATGCCAGACGATATCTTCCCGTGCCAGATTGAGCACTTTCGAGTCGACGGTTTCCACCGACAGGGCGCGCGCCTCGACCATAAAGGGCGCGTTGCGCAGCGCCGCATCGAAGGAGTTGTATTTGACGTTCACCAGGCGGCGCACCTTCGGCAGCCGGGTGATATCCAGACGGGCTTCGGTGATAAAGGCCAGGGTGCCTTCCGAGCCGGTCAGAATTCGGGTGAGATCGAACTCGCTCAAATCGTCATTAAAGACGTGACGCAGATCGTAGCCCGTCAGGAAGCGGTTCAGTTTCGGGAATTTATCGACAATCAGCTGGCGGTTATCGCGACAGCTTTCGAGTACGCTGCGATAAATGCGCCCGACCGCCGTGTTGTCCTGCCCGAGGGTTTCGGCAAGCTGTACCGGTATCGCCTGGGTGTCGAGAATGTCCCCGCCCAGCAGCACCGCGCGCACGCCCAGGACGTGATCGGAGGTTTTACCGTAAACCAGTGACCCCTGGCCGGAAGCATCCGTATTGATCATCCCGCCCAGCGTGGCGCGATTGCTGGTGGATAATTCCGGAGCAAAGAAGTAGCCGTAGGGTTTCAGGAACTGATTGAGCTGATCTTTAATCACTCCCGCTTCGACGCGCACCCAGCCCTCTTCCGGGTTGATCTCAATGATACGGTTCATATAGCGCGACATATCAATGATGATGCCCTGATTCAGGGCCTGACCATTGGTGCCTGTCCCACCCCCGCGCGGGGTGAAGACCAGCGACGCAAAACGCTCCTGCGCGGCCAGACGGGAAAGCAACGCCACATCGGCGGTGGAACGGGGGAAAACGACGGCATCGGGAAGTAACTGATAGATACTGTTGTCGGTCGCCATCGTCAGCCTGTCGGCATAGTTAGTGGCGGTATCACCTGTAAAACCCTGTTGCTCCAGTGCTTGCAAATAAGTCAGCACCAGCTGAACGACGCCAGGTGCCTGAGAAATCAATGGGATCATTACGGAAGACCCTAAATAGTGTTGTTGCCCTCTCGATAATCCGCGATGCGACAAGGCCGCAAGTGCGCGAATTATGACGGGGATAATCGTTTGCGTTGTGTTTGAATTGTTGTATCACATTTTTTTCTTATACGCCCATCAGTTTTACGGGCAGAATTCGCCTGTCAAAAATCGCTGAAATCACTAATGATTAAGGGATGCGATTTTCTGTTTCGGCCAGCCGGTCTGGTCTTCATGTAAGGTAAATTTCATTTATGGTCACTTCTCGTCAGCCCAGGGACGTTGCGCAAATACTGCTGTCGGTGCTGTTTTTAGCCATCATAATTGTTGCGTGTCTATGGATAGTTCGCCCCTTCGTCCTCGGTTTTGCGTGGGCAGGTACGGTGGTCGTTGCCACCTGGCCACTGTTATTACGTCTGCAGAAACTGTTTTTTGGCCGTCGTACTCCCGCCGTTCTGGTGATGACGCTGCTGCTGTTTCTGGTCTTTATCATTCCGATTGCGCTCCTGATTAACAGCCTTGTCGATACCAGCGGGCCGGTGATTCGTGGGATCACCAGCGGTGAGATGACCGTGCCGGATCTGGCGTGGCTTAACAGCATTCCGCTGGTCGGCGCGAAGCTTTACAGCGGCTGGCACAGTCTGCTGGAGATGGGCGGCAGCGCGATCATGGCGAAAGTTCGGCCATATGTCGGCACCACGACCACCTGGTTTATCGCCCAGGCGGCCAATATCGGCCACTTTATGATGCACTGTACTCTGATGCTGCTTTTCAGCGCCCTGCTCTACTGGCGCGGTGAACAGGTGGCACAGGGCGTACGTCATTTTGCGACCCGTCTCGCAGGGACACGCGGTGACGCGGCGGTGCTGCTGGCAGCCCAGGCGGTTCGCGCAGTGGCGTTGGGTGTGGTTGTCACGGCACTGGTGCAGGCGCTTCTCGGCGGGATTGGTCTGGCGATAAGCGGCGTGCCGTACGCGACCATTTTAACCGTCATCATGATCCTCACCTGTCTGGTCCAGCTTGGCCCGTTGCTGGTGCTGGTCCCATGCATTATCTGGCTCTACTGGAGCGGTGATACTACCTGGGGTACGGTGCTGCTGGTGTGGAGCTGCGTGGTGGGCACCATGGATAACGTCATCCGTCCGATGCTCATTCGTATGGGCGCGGATTTGCCGTTGATTCTGATCCTCTCCGGCGTCATCGGCGGGTTGATTGCCTTTGGGATGATTGGGCTGTTTATTGGCCCTGTGCTGCTGGCCGTGACCTGGCGTCTGTTCTCCGCGTGGGTGCATGAAATTCCACCGCCAGGTACCGACCCTGAAGTGGCGCTGCATAATCTCGAAGAACTTGACGGCAAGAACAACCCGTAATGTATCGTCAGGCGAGGTCACTCGCCTGACACTTAAGCACGCCTAATCTTTATTAAGACTTTTCTCAGGTTCAGCCCGCTTCGTCTGGTCTCGCCCCGCCCTAAATCTTCATAGTTCTTAAACTATTGAGACGAATCTGATCGACGCTAAAACGTCGCATGTCCTACTATTAAGTCACGGTTATGAATCAACGCATTGATTTATAAGCATGGAAATCCCCTGAGTGAAACAACGAATTGCTGTGTGTAGTCTTTGCCCATCTCCCACGATGGGCTTTTTTTTGTCCTGCTTACGCTCGTTCGATTTCACACGAACTCAGCATCCGCCACTTCTCCGGCAGTACCCGCGTCTCGCCAGTGACATTCACCGTCACCGCAGCGCGAATATCCGCTGAAGACAGCCCGACCTGCAGCTCAAATTCGCCTGGCTCAACCACTCTTTTACCGTCGCGGCGGGAGAAATTAAACATATCCACCGGCAGGCTGAAGATGAGCGTCGCCTTTTCGCCCGGTGAGAGCGTGACGCGCTGGAAGGCTTTAAGCTCCTGTAACGGTCGCACCATAGACGCCACGCGGTCGCGCACATAGACCTGCACCACTTCGCTGCCGCTACGTTCGCCGCTGTTTTGCACCGTCACGCTCAGCGTCACCTCGCCCTCGACCGGGACAGACGTTTTCGCTAAACGCAGTGCATCGCAGGAAAATGACGTCCACCCGAGACCAAAACCGAAGGGATAGCGTGAGCCAAAGTGGAAGGCGAACGGCGTACCGCCGCTTTTCAGCTTGTGATTGTAATAGTACGGCATCGCACCTGCACTTTTCGGCACACTCACCACCAGCCGTCCCTGCGGTTCCGCCCGCCCGGTCAGCACATCGGCAATCGCCCAGCCGCCCTCCTGTCCTGGTGCCCAGGCCAGCAACAGCGCCGCGACCTTATCTTCCAGCCCCTGCAGGTTGTACGGACGCCCGCCCGTCATCACCACCACGACCGGCTTACCGGTTTCCACCAGCGCTTCCAGCAGTTGTTGCTGCACGCCGGGCAGGTTCAGGCTGTCGGTGTCGGAGCCTTCACCCACGGTACCGCTCTGGAATAATCCCGCCAGATCGCCCACGCAGGCGATGACGATATCGCTGTCCTGCGCCGCCCGCACCGCCTGTGGAATCAGACGGGTATCGAATGACACCGGCGATTGCTGCATCGGTTTGCCGCCGCTGTCGCCAGGAAATACCGGCGCGCCCGCCATGCGGTGCTCAATGATGTGGCAGCCTTTGGCGTAACGCACCTGGGCATCGCCCAGATAGTGTTTCAGCGCGGCAAGCGGTGTGGTTACCTGCGACGTCTCTTCCACCATATCGCTGATGATCAGATGCACCGGGAAGCTGTAGCCGCTCAGCAGCGCCAGCGGATCGTCTGCGGTTGGCCCAACCACAGCCACACGCGGTTTACCCGCAAGCGGCAGTACGCCGGTGTTCTCCAGCAGCGTCAGCGAGCGGGTTGCCACGTCGCGCGCCACCTGTCGGGTTTGCGCATTTTGCAGATCGATATTCTCTTCGCGCGCATACGGCTGCTCAAAAAGACCGAGGCGGAATTTTTCGCTCAGCACACGCGCGACAATGTCATCGATCTTATCCATCGAAATCAGCCCACGCTCGACGGCTTCCGCCAGATGACGGGCGCAGTCGTCTTTCGGCAGCTCGACGTCCAGCCCGGCGTTGAACGCCAGCGCCGCAGACTCCGCCGCATCGTGGGAAATGCCATGATGCTGATGCAACAGGCTGACACCGCCGTAGTCGGCCACCACAATCCCGTCGAACCCCCACTGCTCGCGCAGCACCGTGGTGAGCAAGAAGGCGTCGCTGTGGCCGGGCTGATTGTCGATATCATGATAGGCCGGCATCACGGAACCGGCGTTGGCCAGTTTGACCGCCATTTCAAACGGCAGCAGGAACGTATCATTCAGCTCGCAAAAACCGAGATGCACCGGAGCATGGTTACGCGCCCCCTCGCTGAAAGAGTGGCCAACATAGTGTTTGAGGGTCGCCAGCAGATCGCGTTTTTCGCCCTGCAATCCGTCGACATACGCGGTCGCCATGACCCCGACCAGCCACGGATCTTCACCGAAGGTCTCTTCGGTACGCCCCCAGCGCACGTCGCGAGAGACATCCAGCACCGGGGCAAGCCCCTGCTGACAGCCCACCGAGCGTGCCTCAGCGCCGATCTGCTGTGCCGCACGCTTCACCAGCTCCGGGTCCCAGGTCGAACCGTAGTTGAGGGAGGACGGAAACAGCGTCGCGTCTTTACACAGCAGGCCGACCAGGCACTCCTCATGGAACAGCGCGGGGATCCCCAGCCGGGTCTCCTCCATCATCATCCGCTGCAGGCGGTTTGCCGCACGCACGCCGGTGTGCGCATCCACAATGTGCGTTCCCAGCGGACGGGTAATTTGCCCGACGCCCAGTTTGAGCCGCTCGCTCAACGCCGCCTGTTCGCTCACGCCTGCAAATTCGTCGCTAAGATCGCTGCGCTCACGGTGATTGCCGTCCTCATCCAGAACCAGCCAGTAGGCATGCATCTGCGCGAATTTCTCTTCCGGGGTCATACGTGCCAGCAGATCGGCGACACGCTCGTGCACGGGATATCCCGCATCCTTGTAGATGGCAGTCATGTTTTACTCCTGTGTAGCAGAATGAAATGCCGGGCTGGTTTGCCCCGCATCAGTGCGAGCTTCGCGCTTGCGGGCAAGCTCTTGTGCGATGGAATCCACCAGGCGGCTGTTCAGTTTGTAAATGGCGAGCAGCACCACCATGGCGATAAACAGCACGCAGGGGATCAGGGTGAACAGCGCGTTGATCGTGGTCAGTACCTGCGGGCTTTGAATTGCCTGCCCGGGGACATAACTCACGATTCCCAGTACCCAGCCGACCACCGCACCGCCGAGGGCGAGGCCGAATTTAATCGCGAACAGCGCAGTGGAAAAGACCAGCCCGTCCAGACGGCGGCCGCTGCGGTGCTCTTCGTAATCCACCACATCCGAGAACATGGTCCACTGCAGCGGCGTGGTGAGGTTCTGGATAAAGCTAAAGATGATGTTCAGGCCGAAAATCAGCCAGATTTGCGTCGGCGGCAGGAAGAAAATCAACGCGCCAAATATCACAAAGGAAATAATCGTCCACTGATAGGCACGCACCCGGTCAAATTTACCCAATAACCGTTCAGATAATAAGGCTCCGCTTAAAGAGGCCACCATTCCGGAAACGATAAAGGCAAAGACTAAATCCGGGCGCAGCAGCACATAATTGACGTAATACATCGTGGCGGAGCCGCGTGTGACGACTGCCGTCAGCAGTAAAATATTAAACAAAAAAACAATGCGCCATTGGCTGTTGGCGGCCAGTAATTTTAAATCCGTGAGCATCGAGCCGGAGGTATCATTACGCGGGGAATAACGCTCGCGGGTCATAAAGAAGCAGATGAAGAATAAGATAATGCCTAACAGGCCCATCAGACTCATGGCATAGAAATAGCCTTTCTGCACATTCCCCTGGCCTAAATGGGAGACCAGCGGCAGGGCGATGACCGTAACGATCAGGCCGCCAATAAAGGACAGTCCGAAACGCCAGGATTGCAGGGAATGGCGCTCGCGCGGGTCCATCGTCAGGGCACCCGGCATCGCGCAGTACGGCACATTAATCGCGGAATAGATCAGGCTCAGCAAGGTGTAAGTCACACAGGCATAGGCAATTTTCGCCGTTGGCCCGACATCGGGTACATAAAAAGTAATCAGACAGCTTACGCCAAACGGAATGGCGAACCACAGCAGCCACGGACGGAAACGCCCGTGCCGGGTCTGGGTGCGATCCACCAGCGCGCCAATGCACGGGTCGACAAAGGCATCCACCACGCGCACCACCAGAAACATGGTGCCCATGATCGCGGCGGGGAGGCCAAATACATCCGTATAGAAATATGCCAGAAATAAGGTGGCTGTTTGCCAGACCAGCGCACTGGCCATATCACCCAGGCCGTAACCTATTTTATCTTTGGTACGTAATACAGAGGAGATTGTCATTGTTAATTGCCTTTTATCGGTTAAAACGTATTTCAACCAGTTGCGCAAGATGTAGGGTAATGCGCAGTAAGGCTCAATTATTAGCAGCGCTTCGCTGGCTAACAATTGTAGAAATTAACAGACTGATTACGATATTTGGTTAATTGCGCTAAGTGTGACGGGGAGCATAGTGGGGGAAATAATGTCGCCGTCCCTTTAAGAATAAAAGGGACGGCGCGATCAATACTACTTATTCAGTTCAGCCAGACTCAGCCAGGTTTGCACCACGGTGTCCGGGTTCAGGGACAGGCTATCAATCCCCTCTTCCATCAGCCATGCGGCAAAGTCTTCGTGGTCCGATGGACCCTGGCCACAAATCCCGACGTATTTACCCTGTTTCTTCGCGGCGCGGATGGACATCGACAGCAGCGCTTTCACCGCTTCGTTACGTTCATCGAACAGCTCAGACACTACACCGGAGTCGCGGTCCAGACCCAGCGTCAGCTGCGTCATATCGTTAGAGCCGATAGAGAAGCCGTCGAAGTGTTCCAGGAACTGCTCTGCCAGCAGGGCGTTAGACGGAATTTCGCACATCATAATGATCTTCAGCCCGTTCTCGCCGCGCTTCAGACCCTGACGCGCCAGCTCTTCGACTACCGCTTTCGCCTGATCCACGGTACGCACGAACGGGATCATGATTTCGACGTTAGTCAGCCCCATTTCGTTGCGCACGCGTTTCACCGCGTCACATTCAAGGGCGAAGCAGTCGCGGAAGCTGTCCGCCACGTAGCGACCCGCGCCACGGAAGCCGAGCATAGGGTTCTCTTCTTCCGGTTCGTAGCGCTCGCCGCCCACCAGGTTGGCGTATTCGTTGGACTTGAAGTCCGACAGACGCACGATCACCCGCTTCGGATAGAATGCCGCACCCAGGGTGGCAATCCCTTCCGTCAGACGTCCGACGTAGAACTCTTTCGGTGAGTCGTAGCCCTTCATCATCTCGCGGATTTCGTTTTGCAGCTGAGGCGTCTGGTCGTCAAACTCCAGCAGTGCGCGCGGGTGCACGCCGATCATGCGGTTAATGATAAATTCCAGACGCGCCAGGCCGACGCCTTCGTTCGGCAGACAGGCGAAATCAAACGCACGATCCGGGTTGCCGACGTTCATCATGATTTTCAGCGGCAGATCCGGCATGGTATCGACGCTGGAGCTTTTCACGCTGAAGTCGAGAATATTGGCATAAACGTAGCCGGTGTCGCCCTCGGCGCAGGAGACGGTGACTTTCTCATCGTCTTTCATGCGTTCGGTGGCATCACCGCAGCCGACCACCGCCGGAATGCCCAGCTCGCGGGCGATAATCGCCGCGTGGCAGGTACGGCCACCACGGTTGGTCACGATCGCCGCCGCTTTCTTCATGATCGGTTCCCAGTCCGGGTCGGTCATGTCTGTTACCAGCACGTCACCCGGCTGAATACGATTCATCTCACTGATATCGTGGATCACTTTAACCGGGCCGGCACCGATGCGGTGACCAATCGCACGCCCTTCGGCGACAATTTTGCCCTGGGCGTGCAGCGTGTAACGCTCCATCACCTGGCCGCGAGAACGCACAGTTTCCGGACGCGCCTGCACGATAAACAGTTTGCCGGTGTGGCCGTCTTTCGCCCATTCGATATCCATCGGACGTGCGTAGTGTTTTTCAATCTGAACGGCCTGTTTCGCCAGCTCCTGGACTTCCGCATCGGTCAGGGAGAAGCGGTCGCGTTGCTCCTGCGGCACATCCTCGATTTCCACCTGTTTGCCGTGTTCCTGGCTTGGGGCGTAAATCATGCGGATTTTTTTAGAGCCCATGGTACGGCGCACAATCGACGGACGGTTGGCCGCCAGCGTCGGTTTGTGGACGTAGAATTCGTCAGGGTTAACCGCGCCCTGCACCACCATCTCACCCAGACCCCAGGCGGAAGTGATAAACACCACCTGATCGAAGCCAGATTCCGTATCGATGGAGAACATCACGCCGGAGGAGCCGATGTCGGAGCGCACCATGCGCTGCACGCCCGCAGAGAGCGCGACACCGCGGTGGTCATAGCCCTGATGCACGCGATAGGAGATCGCGCGGTCGTTGAACAGGGAAGCAAAGACATGCTTCACCGCCACCAGCACCGCGTCGTAGCCCTGAACGTTCAGGAAGGTTTCCTGCTGACCGGCAAAAGAGGCGTCCGGCATATCTTCCGCAGTGGCAGAGGAACGCACGGCGAATGAGGCCTGCGCGTCGTCAGCAGAGAGTTGGTTATAAGCATCGTGAATCGCTTTTTCCAGCTCCGGCTGGAAAGGTGTGTCGATAATCCACTGGCGGATCTGCGCACCGGCTTTGGCAAGCGCGGTCACGTCATCAATATCCGTTTGGTCCAGCAGGTCGTAAATGCGCTGGTTAACACCGCTCTGGTCTAAAAAATAGTTAAACGCGTCGGCAGTTGTGGCAAACCCGTTCGGTACGGAAACACCCATACCCGACAGATTTGTAATCATTTCACCCAGGGAGGCATTTTTGCCTCCAACTCTGTCTACATCATTCATGCCGAGTTGGTTATACCAAAGCACCAGCGGTGACGAGCCATTGTTGGACATCGAAACAATCCTTTTGTGATATTTAAACGGAGTAAGTAACGCCTGACTTCGTATTTATACTGGCATATTTATTCCCGGCAAAAAAACGGTGAATCGTGTAAGCACTTTTATTTTTCTGTTTTTCGGACACTTTCCCATCATTCGCTAACCCGATGATTCCTATAGATTCGTGCTAAAACCCTTAAAACAAAGTGACTAATTTAAAAATGAAATCCACTTTTCAGTAAAATCAAAAACACCGTTTCATTTATAAATCAGACAAGTTCTTTGCTGTGTATTTTACTTTTTTAATTTATGCTTTCAGACAATTACGTACGATATTCAGGGTGGATAAAATGGATAATGCTGTAGATCGCCACGTTTTTTATATTTCTGATGGTACGGCGATCACCGCCGAAGTGCTGGGGCATGCGGTGATGTCGCAATTCCCCGTTGCGATTAACAGCATCACGCTGCCGTTTGTCGAAAACGAGAGCCGCGCAAAAGCGGTGAAAGAGCAGATCGATGCGATTTATCAGCAGACCGGTATTCGTCCGTTAGTTTTCTATTCCATTGTTATCCCCGAAATTCGCACCATTATTTTGCAAAGCGAAGGTTTCTGTCAGGACATCGTGCAGGCACTGGTCGCTCCGCTGCAAAGCGAGCTAAAACTCGATCCGACACCCGTTGCCCATCGCACCCACGGCCTGAACCCCGGGAATCTGGTGAAGTATGACGCGCGTATCGCCGCCATCGATTACACCCTCGCCCACGACGACGGGATTTCGATGCGCAATCTCGATCAGGCGCAGGTGATTTTGCTCGGCGTGTCGCGCTGCGGCAAAACCCCGACCAGCCTCTATCTGGCGCTCCAGTTTGGTATTCGCGCCGCGAACTACCCGTTTATCGCCGATGATATGGATAACCTCGTGCTGCCCGCCGCCCTGAAACCGCTGCAACATAAGCTGTTCGGTTTGACGATAAACCCCGAGCGTCTGGCCGCCATTCGCGAGGAGCGTCGTGAAAATAGCCGTTACGCCTCGATGCGTCAGTGCCGCATGGAGGTCTCCGAAGTGGAAGCGTTGTACCGCAAAAACCAGATCCCATGGCTGAACAGCACCAACTATTCGGTGGAAGAGATCGCCACCAAAATCCTCGACATCATGGGGTTAAACCGTCGCATGTACTAATATGCTAGTACGATGGTTTATTTTCAGTTATCATCGCGTTCACGCTTCGGGGCAGAGTGGCCCCGAACTTGAATTCAGCAGGGATTGGTTTAAGGTGATGCCCATCACTTCCCGGTAGTCTGCCGATGAAGCAAAAAATTCTGAGAACTTCCATGAACAAAACTGACGAACTTCGCACAGCGCGTATCGAAAGTCTGGTAACGCCCGCCGAACTGGCCCAGCGCCATCCTGTCTCCGCAAGCGTGGCGGAACACGTGACAGCGTCACGTCGACGCATTGAAAAAATCCTCAACGGGGAAGACCGCCGTTTACTGGTGATTATTGGTCCCTGCTCCATTCACGATCTTGATGCGGCGATGGAGTATGCTCAGCGCCTGAAAGTGCTGCGTGATAAGCACCAGGATCGCCTTGAAATCGTGATGCGCACCTATTTTGAAAAGCCGCGCACCGTGGTGGGCTGGAAAGGTCTGATCTCCGATCCTGATCTGAACGGCAGCTACCGTGTGAACCACGGTATCGAGCTGGCGCGTAAACTGCTTTTGCAGGTCAACGAGCTGGGCGTGCCGACCGCGACCGAGTTTCTGGATATGGTGACCGGCCAGTTTATCGCCGATCTCATCAGTTGGGGGGCCATCGGGGCTCGCACCACGGAGAGCCAGATCCACCGCGAGATGGCCTCGGCGCTCTCCTGCCCGGTGGGCTTTAAGAATGGCACCGATGGCAATACGCACATCGCGGTAGACGCCATTCGCGCCTCGCGTGCCAGCCATATGTTCCTCTCGCCGGATAAAAACGGCCAGATGACCATCTACCAGACCAGCGGCAACCCGTACGGCCATATCATCATGCGCGGCGGTAAAAAACCGAACTACCACGCGGAAGATATCGCGGCGGCGTGCGATACGCTGCACGAGTTTGATCTGCCCGAGCATCTGGTGGTGGATTTCAGCCACGGCAACTGTCAGAAACAGCATCGTCGCCAGTTGGATGTTTGCGATGAGATTTGCCAGCAGATCCGTAGCGGGTCCACCGCAGTGGCCGGGATTATGGCCGAGAGCTTCCTGAAAGAGGGCACGCAGAAGGTGGTGGCCGGTCAGCCGATCGTTTACGGCCAGTCGATTACCGATCCGTGTCTGAGCTGGGAAGATAGCGCGTTGCTGCTGGAAAAACTGGCGGCAGCGGTCGATACCCGGTTCTGATCTCCCTGCCCCATTGTGCCGGGTGGCGCTCTGCTTACCCGGCCTCTCCTCGTTTCTGCATAACGTCCTCAATCCGCAAGAATTGATCTCGTCACAAAATTTTCACAAAAACGCTTGCCGTGAAATTTCACTTTGTTGATAATGATTATCATTGTTACATTGATTGTTATTTATAAACACTATGTCACGCATTACTAACAGCACGGCAACGCGCGTACAAGAAGACACACAGCCAAAACCTGCTCCCCTGGAACGTCGTATCGACAGCAAGACTCTGCTGGGTGACGAGGGGCGGGTCATTATTGAGCATGACGGCCAGCACTACCTGCTGCGCCAGACACATGCCGGAAAACTGATTCTCACTAAATAAACAATACCCAAACTATTCGCCAGCCACCCAGGTGATCCCCAGGCAGCCAGCGCTTTCGATTTCCAAATGGAGAGTTGCTATGCCATACCTGCATTCCGCGTCTTTGCGCCCCTCGCTGCTGGCGTTGGCCGTTGTCAGTGCCCTGCCGGGCGCTGCGTTTGCCGCCTCAGAAGAGATGACCGTCACCGCCACGGGTAACGCCCGTAGCACCTTTGAAGCGCCAATGATGGTCAGCGTGATCGACGCGACCTCCCCTGATAAACAGACCGCCAGCTCTGCCACCGACCTGCTGCGCAATGTACCAGGCATTACGCTCGACGGCACAGGGCGCACCAACGGTCAGGACGTGAACCTGCGCGGATACGATCGCCGTGGCGTGCTGGTGCTGGTCGATGGCGTGCGTCAGGGGACTGACACCGGCCACCTGAACAGTACCTTCCTCGATCCTGCGCTGATCAAACGTATCGAAGTGGTACGCGGCCCGTCTGCCCTGCTCTACGGCAGCGGCGCGATGGGCGGCGTGATCTCCTATGACACCGTCGATGCCAAAGATCTGCTCGAAAACGGTAAAAACAGCGGTTTCCGCGTCTTCGGCACCGGTGCCACGGGCGATCACAGCATTGGCATGGGTGCCAGCGCGTTTGGTCGTACCAATACGCTGGATGGCCTGGTGGCCTGGTCCAGCCGCGATCGTGGGGATTTACGTCAGAGCGACGGCTCCACCGCGCCTAACGACGAATCTATCAACAACATGCTGGCGAAAGGCAGCTGGAAAATCGACAGCGCCCAGACCCTGGGCGGTGCCCTGCGCTACTACAATAACGCCGCGCAGGAGCCTAAAAACCCGCAGACCCTCGATGCGGATGACAGCAGCAACCCGATGACCGACCGTTCCACCATCCAGCGCGACGCTCAGCTCTCTTACGCTCTCGCGCCGGAGGGGAACGACTGGCTGAATGCCAACGCGAAAGTGTACTGGTCCGAGGCGCGCATTAACGCCCAGAACGTCGACCGCACCGCTGAATTCCGCAAGCAGACGACCAAAGGCGGGAAAGTCGAGAACCGCACGCGCCTGTTCACCGACTCCTTCGCCTCGCATCTGCTGACCTATGGCGGGGAGTATTATCGTCAGGAGCAGAACCCAGGCGGATCTACCACCGGCTTCCCGGACGCGAAAATCGACTTCAGCTCCGGCTGGCTGCAGGACGAAATCACCCTGCGCGACCTGCCGGTGACCCTGCTCGGCGGTACGCGCTATGACAACTACCGTGGCAGCAGCGACGGTTACGAAGATGTGGATGCAGATAAATGGTCATCCCGCGCGGGCTTAACCGTGACGCCAGCCGACTGGCTGATGCTGTTCGGCTCCTACGCGCAGGCGTTCCGCGCACCGACGATGGGCGAGATGTATAACGATTCCAAACACTTCTCCATCGGCAGCTTCTACACCAACTACTGGGTGCCGAACCCGAATCTGCGCCCGGAAACCAACGAAACGCAGGAGTACGGTTTTGGCCTGCGCTTTGACGATCTCATGCTTGCCAACGATGAGCTGGAGTTCAAAGCCAGCTACTTCGACACCAAGGCGAAAGATTACATCTCCACCACCGTCGACTTTGCGGCCGCCACCACCATGTCCTATAACGTACCCAACGCCAAAATCTGGGGCTGGGACGTGATGGCGAAATACTCGGCTGATCTGTTCAGCCTGGATATGGCCTACAACCGCACGCGCGGGAAAGACACCGATACGGGCGAATACATCTCCAGCATTAACCCGGATACCGTCACCAGCAAACTGAACGTTCCGGTGGCGCAAAGCGGTTTCTCCGTGGGCTGGATCGGCACCTTCGTCGATCGCTCCACGCACATCAGCAGCTCATACAGCAAACAGCCTGGCTACGCGGTGAATGACTTCTACGTCAGCTATCAGGGTCAGGAGCAGTTGAAAGGCGTCACCACCACGCTAGTGCTCGGCAACGCCTTTGACAAAGAGTACTGGTCCCCGCAGGGCATCCCGCAGGATGGACGCAACGGCAAGATTTTCGTCAGTTATCAGTGGTAATCACCTTGCCCCGGCTCGCCGGGGCGCTTATCTGGAAGGAAGAGACAATGAATCACTACACACGCTGGATTGAGCTAAAAGAACAAAACCCTGGCAAATACGCCCGCGACATCGCCGCTATGATGGGCATCAGCGAAGCTGAACTGACCTCCGCACGCGTGGGCCAAGACGCCTGGCGCCTGCACGGTGAAGTGCGTGAGATCCTCAGCGCGCTCGAAGCGGTAGGCGAAACCAAGTGCATTTGCCGCAACGAATACGCGGTACATGAGCAGGTCGGCAGCTTTACCAATCAGCATCTCAGCGGCCACGCCGGGCTGGTACTGAACCCAGGTGCGCTCGATCTGCGCCTGTTCCTGAATCAGTGGGCCTACGTGTTCCACATCAGCGAAGCCACCGCACGCGGCGAGCGCCAGAGCATTCAGTTCTTTGACCATCAGGGCGATGCGCTGCTGAAGGTCTACACCACCGACAACACCGATGTCTCTGCGTGGGGTGATGTTTTGACCCGCTTTATCTTTGCCGATAACCCGCCGCTGGCGCTGAAAGCCGCCGACGCAGTGGCTCACGCCACTGAAGTGGACGGAAATACGGTGGACAGCGAATGGCGGGCGATGACCGACGTACATCAGTTCTTCAGCCTGCTGAAGCGCCATAACCTGAGCCGTCAGCAGGCGTTCCGCCTGGTCGGTGACGATCTGGCCTGCAAAGTGGATAACAGCGCGCTGGGGCAACTGCTGGAAACCGCGCGTCAGGACGGCAACGAGATCATGGTCTTTGTCGGTAACCGTGGCTGCGTGCAGATCTTCACCGGCGCCGTGCAAAAACTGGTCCCGATGAAAGGCTGGCTGAACATCTTTAACCCGACCTTCACCCTGCATCTGCTGGAAGAGACCATCGCTGAGACCTGGGTCACGCGTAAACCGACCGCCGACGGGCACGTCACCAGTCTGGAGCTGTTTGCCGCAGACGGTACGCAAATCGCCCAGCTTTACGGCCAGCGCACCGAAGGCCAGCCGGAACAAACCCAGTGGCGCGCGCAGATCGACGCCCTGGCGCCAAAAGGGCTGGCCGCATGAGAAAACTGCTTGCCCTGATTGTCGCGCTACCGCTGACGGCGTTTGCCGCTGCACAGGAGAAAATTGTCTCGCTGGGCGGTGACGTGACGGAGATTGTCTACGCCCTGGGCGCAGAGTCATCGCTCGTCGCCCGCGACAGCACCAGCCAGTGGCCGCAACCGGCCACTGCGCTGCCGGACGTGGGCTATCTGCGTCAGTTGAACGCCGAAGGGATTCTGGCGATGCGCCCGACGCTGGTGCTGGCAAGTGCGCAGGCTCAGCCGTCGCTGGCGCTCAAACAGGTCGAGCAGAGCAACGTCCGGGTCGTCACCGTGCCGGGCAGTAACGATCTCAGCGTCATCGACGAAAAGGTGCGGGTGATTGCTGAAGCGACCCATCGCGTTGAGCAGGGTGATGCTCTGCGTAAAAACCTGCGTCAGGCACTGGCGGCGCTGCCGTCGTCACCGCTCAATAAACGGGTGCTGTTCATCCTCAACCACGGCGGGATGACCGCCATGGCGGCGGGCCAGCAGACCGGCGCGGATGCGGCGATCCGCGCCGCCGGGTTGCAGAATGCAATGCAGGGTTTTGCGCGCTATCAACCGCTTTCGCAGGAGGGGGTGATTGCCAGCCAGCCGGATCTGGTGGTGATTTCGCAGGACGGCGTGAGCGCGATGGGTGGTGAAGACAATCTGTGGAAGCTGCCAGGCCTGGCGCAAACCCCGGCGGGCAAAAATAAGCAGGTGTTGCAGATTGACGACATGGCGCTGCTCGGGTTTAGCGTGCGCACGCCGCAGGCGATTCAGCAGCTGCGCGACAAAGCGGAGCAACTCCCCTGATGCCTCGCCGGATCACCCTCTCCCTGTGGGGGCTGGCGTTGACGCTGGCGCTGATGACGCTGCTGGCGACCGGTTTTGGCGCGTTGCGCCTGCCGGTCACCCTGCTGTGGAACGGCTCCGACGACGCGCTGCGCCAGATCTGGTTCACCATTCGCCTCCCCCGCGTGCTGCTGGCGCTGGTGATTGGCGGGTCGCTGGCGCTGGCGGGCTGTGTGATGCAGGGGCTGTTTCGTAACCCGCTCGCCGACCCCGGTCTGCTGGGTATCAGCAGCGGTGCGGCCTGCGCCGTGGCGCTGTGGGTGGTATTGCCCGTCACGCTGCCAGCGCTGCTGATGCTGTACGCCCCGATGCTGGCGGCGTTCCTTGGCGCGCTGGCGGCGACACTGGTCATTTTTCTGCTCAGCCAGCAGCGTGACAGCTCCCTGTCGCGCCTGCTGCTGGTAGGCATTGCCATCAACGCCCTGTGCGGTGCGGCGGTTGGGGTGTTGTCGTGGGTCAGCAATGATGCGCAGCTCCGCCAGTTGTCCCTGTGGGGGATGGGCAGTCTGGGGTCGGCGCAGTGGTCGACGCTGCTGGCTGTCACCTCGCTGATGATCCCGACGGTGCTGATTATCTGGCGGTTAGCGGGTGCGCTGAATTTGCTGCAGCTGGGCGACGAAGAGGCGCACTACCTGGGGGTGGACGTGCGCGTGGTACAGCGTATTTTGCTGCTGTGCAGCGCGTTGCTGGTCGCCTCTGCGGTCGCCGTCAGCGGCGTAATCGGCTTTATCGGTCTGGTGGTTCCGCATCTGATGCGCATGTGGCTGGGATCGGATCATCGCGCGGTGATCCCCGGTTCGGTGCTGGCGGGCGCATTTTTACTGCTGATCGCCGACACTCTCGCCCGGACGGCCGTCGCCCCTGCGGAGATGCCGGTCGGCCTGCTGACCAGTCTCCTTGGCGCCCCCTGGTTCCTGTGGCTCATATTCCGTCGCGGAGGACAGCATGGCTGAACAATTTAGCGCGCGGGCACTGACTTACCGCACAGCAGAAAAGACCGTGATTCGTGAGGTGTCGCTCTCGCTGGAGCCGGGTGAACTGGTGGCGCTGATCGGCCCTAATGGCGCAGGGAAATCGACGCTGCTGCGTCTGCTGACCGGCTTTCTGAAACCCGCGTCGGGAGAGTGCGTGCTGAACGGGAGATCGCTGGAGGCCTGGAGTACGCAGACGCTGTCCCGCCATCGCGCGGTGATGCGCCAGCAGACCCAGCTGGGCTTCGACTGGCCGGTTGAAGCGGTCATCGGCATGGGACGTGCGCCCTGGACGCCGCAGCCGGAAGGCGCAGTGATCCATCAGGTGATGCAGATAACCGGCTGTCTGCCGCTGGCGGGAAGGCGTTACGCCTCCCTGTCGGGCGGTGAGCAGCAGCGGGTGCAACTTGCCCGCGCTCTGGCGCAGTTATGGTGCGACGGCGCGCCGCGCGGCTGGCTGTTTCTCGATGAACCGACCTCGGCGCTGGACCTTTATCACCAGCAGCATTTGCTGCGCCTGATGAAATCCTTAACCGCACAGAGCGATCTGCACGTCTGCGTGGTGCTGCACGATCTCAATCTGGCCGCCCTGTGGGCCGACCGGATTGTGTTATTACACGAGGGAGAAATCGTGTCGCAGGGGTCGCCGGAAAGCGTGTTGCGCGCCGGGGATCTGGCGCGCTGGTACGGGGCGCAGGTGCACGTGGGCCAGCATCCGGTGAATGCGGCCCCGCAGGTGTTTCTCGCGCCTTAGCTTGAACAACTCACTTCCAGCCGCTTTCCCCAGTCCGGTGGGCGGCTGACATAATCATCGCTGCGATCCGCAAACGGCGTGCGTAGGGCGTCGTGCAGACGATGCAGCTCTGCGTAATCCCCCTGCTCTGCCTGCTCAATCGCCCGCTGCGCCAGCCAGTTGCGCAGAACCATCGCCGGATTAACGGCTTTCATCTGCGCCTGACGGGCGTCGTCCTGAATTTCCTCGCGCTGCAAGCGCTCACGATACGTGCCAAACCAGCTGTCAAAAGCCGCTCTGTCGATAAACTCATCGCGCAGCGGCGAGGCTGCACTCTGCTGTTCCGTCTGGCTCAGCATGCGGAAAGTACGGGTGTAGTCGCTACCCTCTCGGGCCATCAGCGCAAACAGCGCATTCAGAATATCGTTATCGCCCTTCTCCTGCGTCGTCAGCCCCAGCTTGCGGCGCATCAGCTTGCCGTATTCCTGCATCAGAACCTCCTGATAGAGATCCAGCGCATCGTTCAGGGCTTCCACATCAATAAACGGCGACAGAGACTGGGCGAGGCGCTGCAAATTCCACAGGCCCACCGCAGGCTGGTTTTCAAAGCTGTAGCGCCCATGATGATCTGAGTGATTGCAGATAAAATCTGGCTGATAATCATCAAGGAAACCGTACGGGCCGTAATCCATGGTCAGGCCCAGGATCGACATGTTATCGGTGTTCATCACGCCATGGGCAAAGCCGACGGTTTGCCAGCAGGCCATCAGCGACGCGGTGCGCGCCACGACATCACGGAACCAGAGGATGTATTTGTCCGCGTCATCCTGCCACTGCGGCCAGTGATGAAGAATGACAAAATCTGCCAGCTGGCGGACTTTTTCCGGCTCGCGGCGATAGTAGAAGTGCTCGAAATGGCCGAAGCGGACGTGGCTTTGCGCGATGCGCATCAGCATCGCGCCCGGCTCGTAGGTTTCGCGGGCAATCTGCGTATCGCTGGTCACGATGGATAAGGCGCGCGTGGTGGGGATACCAAGCGCATGCATCGCTTCTGAGGCGAGACTTTCGCGGATCGTCGAGCGCAGCACCGCGCGTCCATCGCCCATGCGGGAATACGGCGTCAGCCCGGCCCCTTTCAGGTGCCAGTCGACGGTCTGGCCGTTCGCAAGCTGCTGTTCACCCAGCAGAATGCCGCGACCGTCGCCGAGCTGACCGGCCCAGACGCCAAACTGATGACCGCTGTAGACCTGTGCCAAAGGCTGCATGCCCGGAAGCAGCGCTTCGCCGCCCCAGACGCCAGCGCCAGTCGCGGGCTGGAATAGCGACGGCGGAATGCCTAACTCGCTGGCAAGGCTGTCGTTGTGCCAGATGAGCCGGGCGTTGGTCAGCGGCGTTGGATTAAGTGCGGTGTAGAAATCTGGCAGTTCATCGTGCCAGTGAGCAGTAAAAGACAGGGTCATAAGTCCTCCTGCCTCTAGTGTAGAGGGTTTACCCGTGCTTAAACACGGGCGAATGGCAGGGTTATCGTTGAACGAGCGTGGTGACCTGACTCGCGGGGACTGCGGACCACAAATTCCCTTGCATGGCACTAAAACGGAAAGGCATCACCCGTCGCAGAACCTCTTCATCATCCACTCCCGCGATCATCACCGACAGGCAGTACGGCGAGATTTGTGCAAGGATCGCGCGCATAAATGGCTCGAAGGAAAACTCCGCGACACGCTGCTGGATAAACCCTTTATCCAGCGCAACACGGGTAAACAGCCCGTCAAAAATGGCTTTATTCGACGCGGCACCGGCACCGTAGTCGGCCAGCACCATCGGGAAATGGATCGCCATTCTCGCCAGCATGAGATCATCTTTGCCGTTATTTAAGCCGGGATAATTCTCATTAACCGTGAACTCAAGAAAAGGATAACGATCTAATATTGCCCCGGCATTTCGGTCCGTTAAAAGATACTCACTAATGACCGGCGTAATATTTATCCATGCAATAAGCTGATGCTGCACAAAAAAAAGTTTGCAGGAATCCAGCAGGTCGAGTTTCTCTTTAAACAGCGTTAACTCGTCTTCTGCAGTGAGATGAGGCTTCACCAGCTCAGTGGGGATGCGGACGTCAGACCCCACGCTAACAAAGTTAGCCAGGATCTCTAAACCCTGTAGCTCCCCTGCGATATTGCGCGCCGGGAGTAATAACAGTTCAGATTGATAAGGATTATTCAGGGTGACAATCATAGAGCCTGCCCCGCGTTAACGACGATATCTTGCATCCTGGAGCAACGGCTAAAACAATTCAACTTTATTGATTTTAATAGAGTTAATTTCATTCTTTCCTTTTATATTTTAAGATTTTTCCCTCAATCTAAAAATAATCTTATCCTGGATATCAAATAATATCCAGTATTCACGAATTCAGGGACTTACAGAATTAATTAATGTTACGTAATGTATCAAAACAGCAATGAGTCAGAAAACAGCGCGACTTAACCAAAATCGCGCTTAAGAAAGAAGAGAGTGCGGCTATATACGGCGCGCCTGCCAGAAGTTTTTCCGCCAGTAAACATTATCTAAGGAAGACCTCATCACACCGCGACTGGTCGAGGCGTGAATAAACTGGTTGTCGGTATCATAAATGCCAACATGTAAGCCACTTTCTCCCGAACCGGTTTTAAAGAATACCAGGTCGCCGGGAAGCAGATCGTCTTTGTCTATTTCAGTGCCAATTTTGGCCTGCGTGCGTGTATCGCGCGGGAGTTGCAGATCGAATTTATCGCGGAATGTCATTAGCACAAAGCCAGAGCAATCCACCCCGCCCCGGCTCATGCCACCATAGCGATAGGGTGTCCCGCGCCAGTTTTGCAACTGATCGTTCAGGTTGGCTATCACGGTTATTGAATCCGATAACCGCGGATTAGGGGGTGGCGCACGATGGCTACTGCATCCTGCAAGTAATAACATGCCCACGATCAGAAACCAGAATCGCATTTCCAGACGAATCCTCTGCTTTTTTTGTCCTTTCCGTAATTTAGCCTGTGATTACACAACCTTGCAAGAAACGCTTATTCCTGGACGGTAGAAATCAACATTCTGTGCCCTTCGATGTCCAGCCGCCGGAAAGGCATCCCGTATGCCGTCGCCAGATTAGGCGGTGTGAGCACGGTGTCACGCGGGCCGCTGGCGAGCAGTTTTCCGCGTGCCAAAAGCCACACGCGATGGGCGTGACGCAGCGTATGGTTCAGGTCATGGCTGCTCATCACCACGGCGATGCCCTTGCCAGACAGCAGGCTGAGCTGCTTATCCAGCGCCGCCTGCTGGGCGACGTCCAGACTGCTCATCGGCTCATCCAGCAGCAGCAGACTACCGTTTGGGTTTCCCGCCGGATGGATTTGCAGGATCACCGCTGCAAGCCGCACGCGCTGCCACTCCCCGCCAGAAAGCTGGTTGACGTTGCGCGTAAGCTTATCAGTCAGCCCAAGTGCCCCGGTGAGGTCATCCAGAAGTGATGACGAGGATTTATCATGCTGATGCAGCGCCAGATAGTGCCAGACAGGCATGGCGAAGGGCGGCGTTTGCTGTTGCACCAGATAACTGCGCCGGTGCGCCAGCGACACAGGCGACCATTCATTAAGAGAATGCCCGTGTAAAACGATATCGCCCTCGCCTGACGTCAGCCCGGCCATCCGCGCGAGCAATGTGCTTTTCCCGGCACCGTTTGGCCCCACGAGGTGGACGATCTCACCCGCGTGGATTTCCGCGCTGACCGGTTCCAGTCTTCCCTTCTCCGCGACGCCCGCGAGCTGCATCAGCTGAGTCATTACTTCGCCAGCGCCAGTTTGATGGACTCCATCACGATCGGATCTTCTGGCGTCATATCCGGTGCGAAACGCTGCACCACCTGACCATCGCGGCCAATCAGGAATTTTTCGAAGTTCCACAAGATATCGTCCGGATAGAGCGGCGCGCGCCCTTTGCTCGCCATCCGCTCGTAGAAACCGCTGCCTTCCGGCGCGACGGCAGTAGGCGCTGCGGCGACCAGTTTTTCATACAGCGGATGGCGGTTTTCGCCGTTGACGTCGATTTTGCTGAACATCGGGAATGTCACGCCATAAGTGGTGCTGCAAAAGGTTTTGATCTCGTCTTCGCTGCCCGGCTCCTGACCAAGGAACTGGTTGCAGGGGAATCCGAGGACCACAAATCCGTCTTTTTCCCAGGCTTTCTGGATGTTCTCCAGCTGTTCGTATTGCGGCGTCAGACCACATTTCGAGGCGACGTTGACCACCAGCAGAACCTTACCTTTGTAACTTTCAAGCGTGGTGTTCTCGCCATCAATGGTTGTGACTTCGGTATTCAAAATATCGTACTGCATAGCGTCCCCTTAGATTGTCTTACGGTTGGGCGGATCTAACGTCCGGCCTTTAATAGTAGCCAGATAAGAGCCCAGCTCAACTAATCTTTTGTGAATCATAATTTTACATACAATCCAATAGATTAGCTTCTTCTGTAACGGACAATATTAGAGAATAACGGAAAGCATCTTGCCCCTTTTCATGCCCCCGCATCACATTTTGCCCCCAAATTTGCCCCCAAAATTCTTTGCATTAGCTTAGCAGTCTTTGTCCCTGCCCTATACTTTCAGTCTGACATCTGGCTGGAGGTTTCTATGTGTGGACGCTTTGCACAAGCTCAAACTCGCGAAGAATATCTGGCATACCTGGCAGACGAAGCCGATCGCGATATCGCTTATGACCCGGAACCGATTGGAAGGTATAACGTGGCGCCAGGCACTAAAGTTTTGTTGCTGAGCGAACGTGACGAGCTGCTGCATCTCGATCCAGTGTTCTGGGGTTACGCGCCCGGGTGGTGGGACAAACCGCCACTGATAAACGCGCGCGTAGAGACGGCAGCCACCAGCAGAATGTTCAAACCTCTTTGGCAGCATGGCCGGGCGATTTGTTTCGCAGACGGTTGGTTTGAGTGGAAAAAGGAAGGCGACAAGAAACAGCCCTACTTCATTCATCGGGCCGACAGCCAACCGATTTTTATGGCAGCGATCGGTAGTACGCCACTCGAACGCGGAGACGATACAGAAGGTTTTCTGATTGTGACGTCTGCGGCTGATAAGCGACTTGTCGATATTCACGATCGTCGGCCATTGGTTCTGACGCCAAACGCGGCCAGAGAATGGATGAAGCAGGATGTTGGCGGCAAGGAAGCGGAGGAAATCATTGTCGACGGTGCCGTGCCAGCAGATAAGTTTATCTGGCACGCTGTCACTCGAGCCGTGGGAAATCCGAGAAATCAGGGGCCGGAATTAATCTCGGCTGAGATATGATGCACAAAAACAACCTGCTCTCGTATGCTTTCAGCGACAAGCGAACATACCTTTCAAGTCTATCGGTACGATAGTGACCTCGCTTTACTAACAAGTATGTTAGTTTGTGAGAACTATTTCGGCGTATAGGTGGTGCTATGGGTGTTGAATTTCACATAACGAGAGCTGAATTTTGGGCAGATAATGACGATGAACAGATCACGGCTGAGGAATGGCTCGATTACATTAACAGTGATAATGAATTAAGCAGATATATAATAAACGGTGATTACCACGCCTTGTGGTCTGGTCCCTCTTTGCACGGAGAGCCATGGCTTGATTGGAGCGCAGGTAATATCTATACCAAATGGCCAGACACATACCTTTACAGAAAGATGCTGGAGATTGCAAAGCACCTTAATGCCTTGGTAATGGATGATGATGGTACGATTTACAGTAACGAATCACAGTGGGAATACGATCCGTCAACTAACACTTAAAGTCCGATGTTGGCTTGGAGCGGAAGAACTCACACAGCAGAAGGCCCGCTCAAAGCGAAAAGCAGAAGTTCCACTCTTACACCCTCAGTTATATGCCGAATCATTAACATTATCGTGCTGAAATCCACTCAGCTTTGCTGTATGGGTGACCAGGGTAACTTAAGCACAGTATCTGAGCTGTGTAGGTTTTACCTGCCATAAGACGCAATATTGGGCATATGGTCTTCAATCTCAGATTCAAGCTCACTTACTTATTTATCTACCGTCAGCGGTACTTCCTCCATACTTGCGCCACCGTTCAGCCGGAATGTGATAGTAATTATTTTCGGCAATGAAGTGGGTTCCATGCCACACCACTTGTTCATTGCACGGATCGTTTCTCTTTCAAACACATCAGCTGGCTGCGCTGATATGATTTTGATATTTTCCGCACACCCTTTTGTATCCACAGTGTATGAAGCCCTTACAACCCCCTCAATCCGGCCAGCCTGTGCTTTTACAGGATAATAAGGCAGGTCCCAGGTGGATGATTTAGCTGCCTTTATGTCTCCTGTCACATGTTCCTGACCCAACTGTGTCTGATTGTAAGCACATCCGGGTGCCAGCATAGCCAGCGTTATAGCCATCGTTAAACGTTTCATTCTTTCCCTTGATAAAGTAGCCACCAGAAGCGACTCCAGCAAAACGAATACGAACGTATCATAAACGACTCGATAACAATTCAGGTTTTTAAAATTGTGCATGGTCATCGCCAACAATTACAAGGATGCACCAACAACTGCAACAGTATCTGCACGCAGATGCTGTGACCCAGGCGGCGCAGATTTACGATTGTATTCAGTAGTAAGCTGCAAATGCGAGGAGTAATACTAGGCAAAAAAAGAATGTCGCCATTCCACACTTGCAATGAAGATCACGTTTGTTGCAACAAGCTATATATCAATTAAACATCCGCCTCAGGCACGAAGCGGACGATCTGCTGGAGCCGAAGGTCTGCAAGGAGCGAGGAGCGGACGTTCGGAATGTATACTTACATCGAGGTGTCTTAAGCAATGGGAGCAGGTCACCTAGAGCATAACACCACCTTCAGCGGCTTATCCACTGCTAGTCTTTGTTAGGCGAACGAAAATAAGACTGATTTCCTAAAAGCCATTTTGGTTCTACTTTCCGCCCAACGAGGTCATCAATGACTTTTGATTCAGTCCTAGCATTCGAAAGCTTCAGGCCACGTTTAATTTCAATACCGTCGATATAAATATACATATTTTCGTAAAGATAATCACACCCCATCAAGCACATAGGCATAACAATATATGGATCTAAGCGTTCCGCATCATTGCAGTCTGATCTCGGCTTTTTATGTGCCGTTACTAAAGTTTTTACACTGAACTCTTGTCCGCAGATAGCGCAGGTTTCATGCGTTTTATCCATAAAAAGCCACTCTTGTAATATATGCTGCTCTTTTCTTGCTTTCTGCTCTCTTGTCTCATCCGTTCCAACATCGAGAAGGGCTCTTAATCTACGAAGATAGAATTCATATTTATCCATCCCTGATGTGTTATTCTGTGCAGAAATTCGATAACCAACTAGGCTATACATATAATGTTTTCTACCTTTGGTCTTATCTACATATACTAATGGTGAAAAATTCGTAGTTTTTAATATATGCGGCTTACCATAGCCTTTTTGCGATAAGTATTTATAAATTGTTGGAAATGACGCGCTTCCGGAAGAGTCAAAAAAAGATATCAAGTCTTTTTCGATCTCATTAAGCTTTGTAGTTTCACCAATGAACTTCAGTCCAGAATGAGTGTTAGCCATATAGATAGAACTTCTTAAGTAATCATCGATAACTTCTGCAGGTGGATACGGATACTTATAGCTCCTTCCATCAAGGGCATTTCTATATGTCTCTGCCAGCCTAGATGGGTCACAGTTTTCAAAAACACCAAAAACCTTTTCGCTATAGTTGATAATGGTGTTGTCTCTATTCTCAAAAATATACCAGTAATCATCGCCAATCACTCTAACCCAAGACGTAGGCGAACTTGCAATTAATAATGAAACGAAAGAATAGTACTGACCAATCTCTTGTTTTAGATAGTTTAAGTTTGCAATACCGCAACGACCCGGGAGATCTTTTGCTTTTTTGACCAACTTTTCGATGTTCTTGATACTGGAATTCCTAATCAAGAATATGCACTTACTAGTTACAATCGAGTTTCTTGTGGCTCGATTTAACTCCGGGGTGTAGAATTCGAACCCACACTCAAGATTTACATCCTCAATTAGATTAAATATTCCCTTTAGGTGGTTTTCCTTCCCGACTAACCCGGCATTATAAGTTTCTTCTTCCAACTCTGAGAGCTGCCAATATTCTCTGGACTGCAAAGTTTGAATAAAATCGTTTAGCGATGGAATAGAGTTTTGGCTGACATTATCTCGGAATTTTGAATTTAGTAACTGCCTAATCCTTTCTCTTGTACCAACACCAAATCGACTTGCAGTTTCCTCTAATGTGGGCCAAGGCGATTCATTTAGGCCATAGTAGAATTTTATGATTTCAATATCCCTGGCCTTATTCGCACCATCTTTGATGCTGCGCTCAAGGAATTCTATCAATTCACTTTCAATGCCCATCCATACTCCTTGGTTAGGGAATCGTCTAATAGTCAGTAACACCTGATGCGTTAACTGAGAAATCACTACCTAATGTACCTATTTCAATAAATTACAGCGTATACAAGTGGTTGACAATAGGCAATTACTGAGCAGTCTCAGGAACACAGCTAGTGTTAGTAAAGTTTGGGATGTAGCGATAGAACCGATTTGCCACTCCACTCTGAAACGTCCGCTTTTGGCGCGAAGCGAACGAGCTGAAGGTCCGCTGTGAGCGAGAAGCGGACCTTCGCACACATGACACCACTGTCTGATAGAAACCAGAATCTCAATAAACAGCCTTCCTGATGAGTCTCAGAGAGAATGCATTCAGAACGTTATCATGCCCAAAAATATCCAGGACACCTTTTACGATCAACTCTCGACTCACCCTCTGCCAGCGCACATCGGCTAAATATGGAAGAACGCAATGACAGCTCGATTAAAATAGGTTCGTACTGGCTGTTAAACCGAAGATACGTCCTGATGTTCAGCAATTGAATTCCGGAGGTAGCGGGTCGGCGTTGTCCCCGTATATTGGCGGAAGAAGACAATAAAGGCACTGTCACTGACAAAATCAAGCTGCTGTGCAACCTGACTTAGCGACCAACCGTCACACAACATTTCCATCGCTTTCAGCAGCCTCCACTGTTGCCTCCAGCTCTGATAACTCATTCCCGTTTCCCGGATAAATATACGGCTTATTGTGCGTTCACATGCACCGACCTTCTGGACTAGCTGACCCAGCCGTGGGGGTAATTCGCCTTTGCGGACCGTGTCCAGCCAGGTATTAAGTCGACTATCTGAAGGAAACCGTAACGTCCAGTTTTCACGTTGAGCATTTTTAATTTCTTCACAGAAAACAGTGAGTAGACTGCTTTGTCGTTCTGCGGGCATTCCCCATTGCCAGAATGCCATCCGCTCGATCACCTCAAAGAACAGGGGATTAACTTCTACAATCTGCAGGGGTAATGCCGATAGCGGTAAGCTATTTGAAAAGTAAAGAGAACGATAGGCCATTGAACCATTCATAATGGCACGATGAACCGTGCCAGCAGGAATCCAGGCAGCACGCCGGGGTGGGAGCAGGCAAAGGGTATTATCCAGCTCAATTGTGATACTTCCCGCTGCCGAAAAAAGTAACTGATGACGAAGATGGCTATGCATCCCTGAATCATGTATCCCCATATCGGATGCAATTCCGATAACCGGTTCATCGTACTGATCCGGATCGAAAGAATCTTCAGGGCTTATCTTCATTTTTTATGTCCGATTTTAAATATATACAGTCCTTATAATGATAATGTGACAAGAAAATTTCCACAATAATAGCGAATGTTCTGCTTATTTAGGGATTAATGTTATGAATACCAATAAGCAGCCACCGTTGTGGCTACTGACAATACTGATTATGTTTCCCCAACTGGTGGAAACCATATACAGCCCTGCATTGCCTGACATCGCCCGTGCTTTTCAGGTAGGCAGTGAACGTGCCGCGCAGACACTTTCAGTCTATTTTGTCGCGTTTGCCGTCGGCGTTGCACTCTGGGGCTGGCTAAGCGACCGTATTGGTCGGCGACCGGCGATGATGGCCGGACTTCTGTGCTACGGGACCGGTTCCGCACTGGCGCTTGTAACTCCAGACTTTAGTGTTTTACTCCTGGCTCGCATGGTGGCGGCCATGGGGGCAGCTGCCGGGTCCGTTGTCGTTCAGACCATGTTACGGGATAGTTACGAATCAACGGCCTTAGCCCGTGTCTTTTCCGTAATGGGAGCGGCGCTGGCAATAAGCCCGGTTTTCGGTCTGGTAAGTGGAGGTTGGCTGGTTAGCCTGTACGGACATACAGGCGTGTTCGTTGCGCTGGTGACACTGGCCCTGGCGCTGCTGGCACTGACCGCATTACTGCTGCCTGAAACGCGGTCGGAAAATACTTCCAGTGCCCGTTTTGGCGGGTTGGGTTACCGAATGGCGGGTGATGGAAGATTGTGGAAAAATGCAATGCTTGTTGCGCTGCTCAATACGATGCTTTTCAGTTACTACAGCCTGGCACCGTTTCTTTTCGGGCAAATGGGCTGGAGTCCCCGTGCTTTCGGATGGACGGGGATTTTACTGGCTTTAGCTTCTCTGTCGGGCAGCCTCTGGAACCGGAAACTGTTGTCTATCGGTTTGTCACCAGAAAAGCTGGTGAAGAATGCCTGCCTGCTGGCCCTGTTATCCGGTATCGCAGCATGGATATTACAGCATTCTGTCTGGATCCTTTTGCCGATGGCCGGGATTGTGGTTGCCTATGGCATCGCGATTCCAAACGTGCTCAGCCAGGCCCTGAGCCAATACCGTGAACAGGCCGGAGCGGCCGGAGCGTTGTTTGGATTAGTCTACTATATGTTGCTGGGAATGATGCTGGGACTTGCCGGTATCGTGCAACAACTGGGATTGGTTCTGACCGCTTGTGCAGTAATAGCCTGGTTTTGCTGCCTCTCACGCCACTAAGGCTGCTGGCTTTAATATTGCACCGGGAACCTGTTAGAGAATGGGTTCCCGGTGCAATACTGAATGGTTTACGCCAACTGCAGTCCGGTTAGCTAAGAACTACTTTTAGCAATTATTGCTTCCTTGAGCCAGTAATGTCCGCTAATGGCGCGAAGCGAACGAGCTGAAGGTCCGCTGTGAGCGAAAAGCGGAAGTTGGCGGGATATGAGTCTCTACCTCAGGTGTTCATCCAAAGGAATTATGCTCAGGTTATACACGTATAATTCTTCGACTATCTACTCCCTCAACGAGGTGTCAACTATTGCCTAGTAAAATCAGTTTACCTAGACATTTTTCAGCAGTATTATTGTCACGTAATGTTGCTTATTTCTGAGCTTATGCATTAAAAACTTAGCATTTCAGGAAATAATATTATCATTATTTTTGCAAGGTGCTAATTCTATCAAGCTCGCATGTTATTAAAAAATGCAAATGGATTACATACCATGAAAAGAGAAAAATCTATATTCACTAACTCTAGACTTTATCCTCAGGCATATGAAGCACATGAGTCTTTTTTAAAATACCTTTTACTTACCGTCGAAAAGCCTTACAGGTTTCTTTTTAAGAAAGATGAAGAGAAGATAATCATTGAAAACATTCAGATTTTGAATGAAATGATTGAAAAAATTGACAGAAAATGTAAGAGAATCAGTCTTGAACTTGAGTCATATAGTACTATCCCTAAACTTATCGAGATTATATCAAAATATTATTATTCTACAACTTACAGCCACTTGGATTTGCCATACTTAGGAATGGGAGTCAAATCTGCGTTATGTTATTCATATGGCAATATAAGTGCTGGGACAGGTTCCGCTAATATTAAAGTATTTCAGTTTATTGAATATTGCATGCTTAAAGAAAGTCTGATTGGCTTAAAAAATCTTATCATCATCTCCCCTGGAGAAACAATAGAATTAACTTGTTATGGCATGCTCTTATCTGATAGGTTAAGAGCGATAGCTATTGATTTATCGAGTGTTAACAAGTCAGATCATAAAGGTTTACGACTTGGAAAATATGGTGCTGATTTGTTCCTGAATAAAAACTCAGATTTTTTACGAAGTGTAATTGATGTTATTAATAAAAGAAATAATTTAATTCCTGATATTTTTAAGAGTACACCTTTTGAATACATTCCATTTAATGTTGAAACCAGAGACTTTTGGATAAAAAGTTATTTATACTTAAAACTATTAATTTTTATAGCTTCAGTAAGGAAATCAGTTGCAGACTCGGATTATACAGGGGTAGTTATTTTAAATGACTGCGCCATACTATTAAATGAACTAACTATGCCACTCATTGAAAAGGACTTGCAAAGATTAAATATGACATTCTTTTGGCAAAGGCCGTGGTTCAAAAAAAGAATTGGCAACTGGAATAGTAATATGATCAATGAAAGACCTATAGTTAGGATTGATAATAACTCGATAGGTCTATATGCTACATCTGTAACTTTAATTTGTGATTCATTTAATTGGTTCTTGGAGTCATCCATTTTAAACTACTCAGAAAAATCGGCAGGTATAAATTTACCTCAGGAAATTTTCCAAAATGCAGTATCAAATAAATTTGAAGAAGATGTGATTTCATTTTTAAAAGAACATGGCTATAGAGCTGGCAAAGTTAGTGAAAATGCTACATGGTTTGTTGAAACACCAACTAAGCTCATAAATATCGATAATGAAAAAATACCTGGTGAGATTGATTGCTTAGCAGTTAAAAATAAAAGTGTATTATTAATTGAATGCAAGGTGCTTACAGATGGGGTCGATGAAAATAAAATCCGTAATTTATCGAGCAAACTTAATAATGATGATCAAGAATTATTTTTCTATAAGCAAGAATGTAAATTCAATTGGTTAATGAACACAGTCGAATTTAGAAATGACTATAAAATTACAAAAATAGTCCTTCTTGATAAAAAGCATTTGGCGAAATTAAGTGACGCTCATATAGTATTAACGTTTGACGAACTCAAAGAAATAGTTAGCAAGCAAGATTCCGTGATGTAATTGAATGCCTGTATCTTTAAGTATATTCAATCCAACTACTCCACAGCAGGAATAATTTATTTCCTGCTTTTCTGCTCTTTTGTAATGTAAAGATGTCTTGCCTGAAGGATGTCAATTTATCACTGCATTATTATATGTGTATAAACTAAGATATTCATTCCATTATCTACGGAAAATGACTTTTATTGTGGACGGGTTATCAGATTAATTTTTAACGGTAAATATCCATTGTATAAAATGCCAGCGATCCCTGTTCAGGGATTTTTCCAACAGCACCAAAGCCGCGAATCTGACTTTGCCCCCAATTAAAAAACGTCCGCCTCTGGCACTAAGCGGACCAATTTATGCTTTGATTCTCATCGCACCCTAAGAAGATCAGCGTATCTCGTCGTGTACCTCGGCGATAGCATTTCACGCTTCATCTGCCACTGCTGCTGTATGCCCTGCCCAGCAAAGTAAAGTGTGCCCTTCCCGCGTTTAGCGTTCAACTGATCCAGCACCTCCATTAACTTGTCGCCACCGGCCCGCGGTGCGTTCTCGTCAAATAAATTGAGCTGGGCCACGCCTAGACTGAAAAAGTCTCCGAACATGATCCCCGCTTTCTGATATCGATGGCCATCCTTCCAGATTTTGTCCAGGCACTTTACCGCGGCGTTGATAATGTCGCGGGAATCCTGAGTGGGGGTGAGAAGCTTCATGGACGCACTGTTACCGTAATACGGCTCGTTAAGCGCAAAGGGAGAGGTTTTCACGAACGCAGAGATAAAGCGGCAGTACTGATGTTCACCCCGAAGTTTTTCAGCACCACGGCCGGCATAGCTGCAGATAGCCTGGCGCATCTGTTCATACTCAGTAACGCGTTCACCGAACGACCTGCTGCAAACAATCTCCTGCTTCGCTGGGGCATACTCCTCAAGATCGAGACAGGGTTCGCCGCGCAGCTCCCTGACCGTTCGCTCGAGCACGACATTAAAGTGTTTACGAATAATCAAAGTGCTTTGTTCTGAGAGGTCCAGAGCCGTTTTGATGCCCATAGCGTTAAGCTTTTTGCTTATGCGCCTACCGACGCCCCACACGTCCTCTACAGGCACGATAGCCAACAACCGACGCTGGCGATCGATATTGGATAAATCAACCACCCCGCCTGTCTGGCGCTGCCATTTCTTCGCTGCGTGATTTGCCAGCTTCGCCAGTGTCTTCGTCTGAGCAATGCCAACACCAACGGTCAAGTGTGTACGCTTCAGAACTGTCGCGCGGATCTCCTTGCCGAAATCAGTCAGGTCCCGGCAGTTGCGAACACCAGTCAGGTCACAAAAAGCCTCGTCAATGCTGTAAATTTCCACGCGAGGACTCATTTCCTCCAGCGTAGTCATCACCCGGTTCGACATATCAGCATACAGCTCATAGTTGCTGCTGAAGCAGACAACGCCAGCGCGCCGGAACAGATCTTTCTGCTTAAAGAACGGCTCACCCATCGTAATTCCAGCAGCCTTGGCCTCTGCTGATCTCGCGATTACACAACCATCGTTATTAGAAAGAACAACTACTGGCCGCCCCCGCAGATCCGGTCTGAAAACCGTCTCGCATGATGCATAGAAGGAATTCACATCAGAGAGCGCAAACATACTTCAGCTCGCCGATTTAACGATGAAAGTCACGACGCCAAAAACGTCAAGGGTATCTTCACTGCCCACAATGATTGGGCTGTAAGCGCTATTCATTGGATTAAGCTGGACAGTCGGTCGAAGCTGCAGGCGTTTTACTGTGAACTCCCCTTCGACTGCGGCGATCACGATATCTCCATGATCTGCTGTGATGGAACTGTCCACGACCAGCAGATCACCATCGCCGATTCCCGCATCGATCATCGAGTCCCCGGCAGCCTTCAGGAAGTAGGTTGAACTCGGGTGCTGGATCATCAATTCATTGAGATCGATACGTTGCTCGACGTAATCCGCTGCCGGGCTGGGAAAATCGATACGGTGGCTGCGCTCGTAACCGGAGGTCGTTTTCCCCGTAACGCTGGTATTGAGCACGGTCTGCCATGTGCCGCCGTCTGTCTGCAGGTCAATCGCGTAGTTGACCGAGTAACCGACGAGATCACCGTCATTCTCTTGCTTAAAAAGAGACGGCCATCTCAGGCGCATGCGAACAGCTGATAATTGCGTGTTGGTGAAGGTACGCGTCCAGGCCGTTTCACATGAGACTTCATTGCCCACACTGATTTCATTTTCGGTTCCGGGAATACCCTGGATGTATTTCTGCGCCTGCGTACCCGAACGAAACTCCCACATTACGCCGCTGAAATTTTGTGAACCGTCTGCGTTCTCAAGCGCAGTACCATCCAGATAAATAACCTTCCCAGTGCGGTGACCAGCGAACTCACCTTCGCCAAGTGCGATGAGAAGTTTAGCCTTTGCTACAGATTGCAGATCGTCCGGTTGTTCGGTCGGTGTTCGTGAGCTGGAGCTGCCGCCTTTACTTCCTCTTATTAATTTTGACATGTAGCACCTACTAAAAGGCATGAATAATGCGTACTTCCTTTATATTGATCATCAAGGAATTGGAAAGTTTAAATCTGCAAAAAGTTTTTCTTCTTTCACATTAGTATATTTAGATAACTGAGTGTAATTAGGCTTCCCGTATGGCTGTTTTATTTTAACATCAAACTCACTATCAACAGCCGCCCTTGTTAATCCTACACTTCTCCCTAAGCAGGACAATTCAATATTGCTTTCAGCAATTGAGGGGAATTCATGAGCGAATGAATAAAATTCAACAATGAGATGATCTATTAAGGACAGCAACTGTTCAGTCTCATATAAATAACGTGCAAATAAATCATTCGGAACAGCATTTAAAATATTCGTATCATCACCGCTTTTCTTAAAATGATTATAATGCGGTTCAACAATACTTCGTAGTTGAACATCCATATTAAAACGACTTTCAATCAATTCAACTGCGCACTTGTAGTTTATCAAAAAATTACTTATTCTTTTAATGTTCCTCCAAGTATTTTGGACTTTTTCAGGTGAAGGTCGTTCAATTTCATGACCCAAAATTTTGAAGTTTATAAAATCCCTTACCCGCTTCATTCTACTTCGGTTTGCTGTAGGTACATCCTTGATAAAAGAAAGCAAAGACAAATCAAAATCTATTGGCTTTATATCATATTTCAATGGTGATATTCTCATAGCTCTTATAATCGGATGCGACTCTTCTATATGAATATAAGAAGACTTAAACGAGTTAAGTAAAGTTGAAGCTTCAAGCACCTTTAAAATAAGTTTATTAGCAACCTTGCAGTTAGCCACTTCTTCTTTTGAAATCTCATGCCTTTTAGTAAAATAATAAGCAGAAACCCCACCCATGAACGCTGAAAAGAAAGACATAGTTATTGGAAATATATAGTCTTTAAACCAATCAGAGTCCTGCTTTAGGCTCAGAATTGCTGCTGCTATAGAAATCGCACGGTCATCCACAAAAAACTCCTAAAATAAAATTATTTAAAGCTTTTCTTCAATATAAATTCCAGCGGATATTATAGCTCCGCCAATGCGTCGCTTGCCATAGAGAAGTGGTACCGGATTACCCTGAGCTGTGGTGTTAGTGACACCGCCAAAGGCGTAGCTAGCTTGGTTATCTGCTGACTGCTTACTGGCGAGGCCCGCCGTCTGCGGCGACATCATTTGTACTACGCCGCCGATCATCATCGCAGCACCGAACTTCGCTACCCCATAACCTGCCGCTGATAGCGTGCCAGCAGAAAAGTAACCAATCGCAACGCCGACGACGACCAATACCGCACCGAGTATCGTCTGGAATGCGCCAGCTTTTTTGCTACCAATGATTACTGGCGCGATACGGATATCATCGCACCCTTTATCCATATCGAGCTCATCAGAAATTAGGTTGCGTTTCCCACTGAAAACAGCGTAAGTCAGGCCCCGCTGCTTACTGGTATTCAGAAAGCGCTCGAAGCCGGGAACAATCACGCAGAGTGCACGGATGGCCTCTTTGGGTGATGCGACTGAGAGCTTATATTCACGGCCAAAGGTAGCGCCGAGGATGCCATAAAGCCGAATTGTTCGGGCAGGCTCTTTATTGAGTAACGCCGTCATATTAACTCCATAAAAAAAGGCCGCCTAAGCGACCTTAAATTTATTTATGAATTTACTTAACTTTCCACATTCTATATTGCCCCCAGAAACCAACTTCTGCCACATATTCTTGTGGCGTGCCGTCGGCAACGAGATCAAGAGTTTTTCGCATACCCATGCTTAGAACATTACATTCGTTACTGACTCGTAATTTATGAGGACCATCAGTTAAATAAGCTGTAACGAATTGATTCTGTCTTAGAAGGGCGACATCTTTATCATCGATAGCAACCAGGAACTTACACATTCCTCCACTTCCGCCACCAATGAATTGTTTATTTCGTGTAACAGTAACCTTTGTCTGCTGTGTATCAGTTTTGGGTGTTACGATTTCTTGATTTAGTATCTTTTCTGCCTGCCCATAAGGACGTGCACATCCTGCCAATGTAAGAACAGCTAAAATAATTAGTAGTTTTTTCAAAATCTTATTCCCATTAGTATTGTTCGAATTAATCCTAACATGTAAATAAGTATCTTGAAAATCAATAACTAACACATTGAGTCGCGTTAGTTGGAGTATCTGTCCCCATCAGACTTAAAACGAACTATCTTCATTGTTGTTCGCTCCCGCCAGTACCCGCCATAAGGCACACGCTGGCTGAGGTGGCCGTACAGATGATGAAGTAGCATATTCCCTTCAAGCAAGATGCCGACATGATTCCACTTATTGGCCTGTACCTGCATGATCACCATATCGCCAGCCTGCGGGGGACCGTCAAACTCGCGGAAACCACATTCATACCAGCATTCCTGATAGAAATTGTCCGAATAACTGTCCTCCCACCACGGATAATCCACACGATAGTCGGTCAACTCAATGCCATGGGTTTGGCGAAAATAGCTCATCACAAGCCCCCAACAGTCGTCACGCCCAGAACAAACGGACGCCCCACTAGCGGCAACTCACCACGCGGTTGAATGGTACACAGATCCCCTTCAGGCCAACTCACGATATGCCAGGGCAAAAGCGTCGCGTCACACTGAGCTTTATCCAACTCGCTTGGTTGAGTCGTAGCGTCAGGATGGCTATGAACTATGGCAATCACCGTTCCCCAATCTTCAGCTTCAGCGTAATCCTCAGGTGAAAGATGGAATTGCTCCATCGGCTCAGCCGAGAAGTTACGGCACGGGAAATAGCGCTCCACTCTGCTTTTCTGTCTTCAGGCTGCTTAGCCCCTTCTCTGCCTTCAGTCTTTGCCGTCTCTTCTTCGAACTCGACAGCATCACGCCACTGGTAGTGATGACCGAAGCCCCAGCAGTAACGGCAGGCGCCGCGGCGATATTGGGAGAGCTGGTTGGCGTCGAAGGTGGCGAGTTGCCACATCTGCGCGAGGACTTCATCGGCATCGGCAAGCGTGCGCGCAATGGAGGCTTTCTGCTGCTGCGCAATAGCCTGCGCAACGTTAGGATTCGCTATGCGCTGGCGGCCATAGTTCGGGTCACTATAGCCAGCCCGCTCTGCGGCTGCCGTAGCGTTCTGATCCTTGAGATACTCAGCAATGAAGAGTTTTATCTTCGGGCTGAGGCTGCTGTTTACCAGCTCTTCTGCGCATTTTTCAGTTTGCGCATTGCTCACTTTCTTCTGCGCATTTTTTTGCGTACTTTGCGCAGTAGGCTTTTTAATATATCGACGGGCGCTTGCGTAATTCAGTCCCTGCGCTTCACACCACTCCTTCGGTGATACGCCGGTTGCGGCATGTTCGGACAGGAACCGTTGCTGAAGCTCGCCCCAGTCCGGTTTTGCCATATTTACTCCAATAAAAAAGCCACCAGTAAATGCCAGTGGCTATGAAGAATACTATTGGGGGTTAACTTTCGAGAATCTGCTGAAGGTTCATTGGGAACGGCACACCAGGCTCTTTACGGAGTTTCTCGAGCCTTACGAGAATATCGCGCTTATCTTGCTCGTTACCCTGAGCATAATATGCCTTAACAACCCTGATAATTTCATTAGCAGTTGAAGATGAACCGACACCTGATGATCCTTCAAACATACGCAGAGCACTATAGATAGCCATGTCTAAATTTTGATGCATGCTCTCTCCCTATTAATTACAAGGTGTTTCCTACTTAAGTTATCCTTAATTAAGGCTACAAAAGCCGCCTTGATACAGGCAACTCGTAGACACCAGCACTATTTTTTTATGGCTGCCTGAATTGCGTCTGCAAGTTTTCCAATGCGCTCGGCAGCTTGGTCTAAATCGCTATGCATTACACCGCCTCCTGAACTAGCTGAGGCCCTAGCTATCTCAAGTGCAGCCTGAACTGCTATTAAGCGCTGCGTTTTTTCGTCAGTCTGAATTGCACCACTTTTGAAATAATTTTCCAGCATAACAATTCCTTTCCTGACCCAGCCACAATGGAGGGTTTCACTACAAAAGTTGGGGCGAATCTAAAAATCTCAAGTGCATAAAATTTTTTTCAACACTTAAGAGGCGATACAGGATGTATGTCGCATTTATGCAAACCAGATCATTGCGCTGCGCTTATAGTTCAGCAATTCTTGAACGGATGTCAGGTTTTTGGGCGAGGTAACGCGCTTAGACCGCTAATCGTACTGCGTCCAAATAGCCGCTTGCGTGGCGTTTAAATCGATGAGGTACTCGCGACAGAACGTCTCTTGCTTGTCGCTGACTGCCATACTAATAATCTCACGAGGTTAGTCTGTGTCTATTTACTATCATTTTCATGCTATTCCATTAGAGGCAGGTAGCATTATCCTTCCGGGTAACTGGGGAAGAATGCTTGAAACATACACAACAGCAGATATTAATTATATCCTTGCTAGAGAGCAGACATACGAGATGGTTAGGCTTCAATCTTTTAACCATCTCCCTAGTCGACTAAATTGCGTTTTCCTTTTCGAAGATATCAATAGTGCATTAAACTCCTACCATCATTTCCCACGATGTTTATTGTCAGAAATTGAACTTGTTGACCCCTCGCAACCCATACATAAAGGTGATATGGGGCTAGCGGATTCGCCGAATTCACCAACTCCATACAAAAAGGCAATTGAAGATCGAGCACAAGGATTCTGGTCAGGCAATAATATTACTGGGTCCGTAATGGAGGTTATTACTTCATCACCAGTGAGAATTGTCAGAACGTTGCACAAATCTCACTTTCATATGCTTGGATTGGCTTAATTGACAGTGTGAGCCAAGAAGATAACTAATCAGGTTTAAATGTGGCGTTCACCACGGGCACAACGTGGAACTGGTCAACGCTATCCGGTCGGACGTAACGCCACTCACCTGTATCAGTTGCCAGAGCCACAAACCCGTTAACGATTTCAGGCTGGCTGCGTTTCATTAGGCCGGTGAAGGCTTCCTTCGATGTGGTGGTAATAGTGATTTGGCAGATGTCGGACATTGAGAGCCTATTTATCCGCTTATGGGGATATTTCCATTGCGTTAGGTCTGCCTGTAGTGATGGCAATAAAAAACCGCCCGTAGGCGGTTCGATTAAGACAGTGTATTTCTGTGTTTTTGAAGACTATCATGGATAGTATTTTCAAAACCTGGAGCCATTTCCGTCCTGACGGGTTGATTGAACCCTGACGGATACTTTTTATTGTATTCCTCTCGGGTAATCTGAAAATCATCAATCTGCGCCACCAAACTTGGATGGGAGATTCCTCGCTGTTGGTCGTCGAAAACCTTCACTTGGTAGGTATCATCGTTGAGTTTTATAACATCGTAACGAATAAGACGAGCGTCTGTTTTGCAGTTGATGTAGTAGGTCTTCACGTCGTAAATCATTATTTTATCCATTATTGCATGTGTGAACCTTCATCACGGTGACACTTTTACCGTTATCAAGGCCCCATTGAGCCACTTTGTAGTGGCAATAACAAAACCTCCCGGAGGCGACCTGAGAGGCGTGAGCATTGCTCACCCGTTATCCACCCAGTCGCCGCCCTTGGCTGCGTCATAACCGATTTTCTCGGACATGAACTCTATGGCCTGAAGCAGAGCTTCGCTTTTGTAGTTGTTCTTCATAGTAAGCCGCCACATCTCGTGAACAATATGGGCAGGCGTTTTAATGCGTCGAAGCGCAACAACGATTTCTGAATCATATTCGTCGATAACAATTAAGTCGCCGTCATCATCTACATATGCAAGCTGCTTCTCACTCATGGTGTGTCCTCTGCTTGTTGGTAGCAGACTGAGTGTAGCGCAAGGCTGAATAACCATTAAAAAAGCCACTCGAAAGTGGCCTTCGTTGCTCGAAGTATACAGATTGATCAAATTGCTGGAGTGCGCCCCGTTTGCTCGGATTCAACCTTCACCATATGCATGTAAATGGTGTCTATCAGTTGCTGTCTGTATGCAGAAAAATCCTGGCCATTATTCATCATTTCGGTGTAATCAGAACCATCTATTACCGGGAAATTGTAAGTTTCCGACTGTCCATCGGGATATCGTGCCCAGATAACAGAAATCATATCCCCTTGGCGATTGTACACTGCATCAACAAACATCCCTCCGGCATAGGATCTAACCAGTCTACGGGTCTCGTTCAAAACATCACCAATAAAATCTTGGAAAATCATGTTACCCCCCCTTTTTTATGCGTATTTGAGAGTAATTTTATGGGGGTGAAATGCTAATATTCAAGCATCAAATTTACATGTTTCGTTTGCGTTCAAACTTTCTAATTCCCGCCTTGTCCAGATTGCACTGCCCCAGCGCCGTATAGAGCTGAGCGTTTAACTCCAGACTTGCCTGCCACGTGAACGGGGCCACTATTCCGGGGATCGGCGTGTCTGCGGTCAGCTCAGCGCTTATCGGTACCACCGGGGCCGGAACGTAAACTGTCTGCGTATTCCCGCAGGCTGTCAGCAGCGGCAGAAGGAACAAGCTGGTTAGCACACGGTTCGCCTTCAAGCGCCTGCCTGATGTAGACAATTCGCGTCTCGCCATTTTGAGCCAGTTCGTTTTTTGCATTCTGGGTAGCCTGTGAGATGTCACGGAGGAGGTTCATCGCTGTGATAACGTTGTTGGTGATCGCTTCTGAGGTGTTGGCCCGGACCGTAGCTTTATCACGCTCGTCTTTATAAATGCTGGCGTTGTCGCGGTAGTGGTTGATCGCCCATGCCATGGTAACCAAAAAACAGATGAACGCTGCAGTGGTAACTGTTGTGATTCGACTCATTACTCTATCCCCCAGCACGCCAGCGCGCTTTCCTGATCACGCCGTTCAACCTGGCCAAAGCAGCCGTTCTTTTGGCCTTTTGTCAGCCGGCAGTCACGCCCGCCATCTTTAATCCACCAGCGGATGGCCTCGCATGCACCTTTAAGGTCACCAGCGTTGATGCGCTTGTAGAACGTCGAAGGAAAACACTTACCTGGGCCAATGTTGTAAGGGCAGAATGAAGCGATCCCGGCCTTCTGCGGTTCGGTCAACGGCACTTTAATGTTGCGATCAACCCATGCTAGAGCTTTGTCGCGTTCGATGGCGTTTACTTCGTTGCATTTGGTCTGCGTCAACTTCATACCCTGCACAACGGGTTTACCGCCAACCACTGTGGCGCCGCGGCAAATCGTCCAGATCCCGGAGCCATCTTTATACGCCGTCGTGCTGTTGCCTTCTTTCTCATTGAGAAACTGGTCAAGGATGACAGATGCCGGCGCGCCTGCCAGTACAAGCCCCAGGACGGCAGCGCTCAACTTTGCTCTGGTTCCCATTATTCCTCCGCCTTTTTTAGAACTTCAACAACAACGCTTGCAGCTGCTGAACGCTCATGCGGAGGTTTGTCACTCACGCCCTTGAGATAGTCGTCCACCATTTGGGTGCGTTTCTCATCCTCTATGCGTTTGCGGTATGCATCGATGCGCCCGCTGATGTATGAAATCAGTGAAATAAGCAGACCTGCCGCACCAAAGAACATGAACACCAGATCCTGCGTGGTAAACCCAATGGCTGACGCCAGAGCTGCTACCCACGCAAAAAACTGCGTGAAGATGTTCCCTGAATCATTCATTTTCATGGTCTCTCACCTCGCTCTTTGCGGGTGTAATTTGAGGTATAAAAAAAGGCCGCTTTCGCGACCTACGTCTATTCCCCTGCCAGTAGCCTGACCTCACTCACCGTCTGATTGAAACGGTCAGCCTCCAGTTCCACTCCAATCGCCCTGCGCCCCAGCGCCAGTGCTGCTTTTACAGTTGAGCCAGACCCCATAAAGAAGTCAGCTACCACATCACCGGGTTTACTGCTGGCAGTTATTATCTGCTGCAGCATGTCTGCAGGTTTCTCGCATGGGTGTTTACCGGGGTAGAACTGGACAGGTTTATGAGTCCAGACGTCGGTGTAAGGGACGTTTACTGTCACAGAGAATTGCCGCCTAAGGGCTTTGAACTCTTCAAGCAGCTCTGAGTATTTACGGTTCAACGAATGCCATGACGCCACGAGTTGATTGTGTGGTTTGTCGAGATCGCTGTTCTGATGTTTGATCTCCGCAATCTGGCTAAATAGGGCCTGAAGCTTTTCGTAATCGGCCTCGTTAGGCAGTTGCCACTGGCTGGCACCAAACCAGTGGGACACCATGTTTTTCTTCCCTGTCGCATCGGCAATTTGTTTTGACGTTACGCCAAGGGCTGAGCGGGCATTACGGAAGTAATCAATCAGCGGTGCCAGAACAGTCTGTTTCGCGCTGTTACGCTGGCCTGCATATTCATCCGGCTTATACGGGCCTGGGTAATGTTCGGCAAAAATAATGCGCTCAGTCGCGGGAAAGTAAGCGCGCAAACTCTCTTTGTTGCAGCCATTCCAGCGCCCGGAAGGTTTCGCCCAGATAATATGGTTGAGAATGTTGAAGCGATTGCGCATCAGCAATTCGATATCAGCCGCCAGGCGGTGGCCACTAAAAAGGTAAATGCTGCCGTTTGGTTTCAACACTCGCCAGAACTCCCCTAGGCATTTATCAAGCCACGCCAGGTAGTCCGCATCCCCGCGCCACTGATTATCCCAATCTTCGGGTTTAACCCTGAAATACGGTGGATCTGTGCAGATGAGGTCAACGGTGTTGTCGGGAATTTGAGAAAGAACGTGGAGACAATCAGCGTTGAACAGCTCAACACTGTTTATTTTTACAGTATTTTTCATAGATCAGTAAGCGGGTCTCTGGTAGGCTCACTGTGCTTTAGCGCTAAAGCGGTGGGCCTTGGTTCGCTTGTGACCTCTATGCATGAGCAAATGGCTGGCTGGGTGCTTCAACACCTACCAGCCGCCCATTTCCACAACAAAAAGCCCCCATCACTGGAGGCGCTTGTAACATCCAAACTGGTAATCAGATAACCCGGCCATCACCAATTGCGTAAGTATTAACTGGCAACGTTCTCGAGTCAGATGGGTATTCTGTGCAATCTCTCCAGCCGTGGCTGGCTTATCGCTGAGTTCATTGAAAACTGCCCTTGCCGTTTCGTTCATATCCTTCTGATTTAGCATGTCTTTTAATCTTTTTAAGTTACGTGACATACAGATAACTCTGGTTGCCCAGGGCAGCAAGAACTCTTTACGAAGGCATAAAAAAAGCCCCGCGAGGTTAACCGCAGGGCTTTAAACGAAGGCAATAACCCATCGTTGGACCAAAATTAACACAGTTTCGGGAAAAGTAAATAGCTTACGATAAAATATCGCACTACTTTGTTATCTGCTTCAGCTGCTCATCAGCCCACGCTTCTTCGATATCAAACTTGGAGATGAGCTGATCGTAGAATGGCTTAACGGACTTCCTCCAGGAATCCAGGCTGATTGCATCCGTTATCTGGCAGACAGCTGCATGAGCCTGAGTTGATGGAATCCGTTCGTAGCCCCTGCCGTTACAACGCTTACAGTTCGCCAGAACCGGTACACCCTGCTTCTCAGTCAGTTTCTTATCGACGGCCTTACCGCGCCCCTGGCAATCGTTGCAGGCGCAGCTAATGACTTTCTTACCGTTGCAGGCTGAGCAGATAACCCGAGCCACCTCTTTGACCTGCCGCTTAACTTCAAAATCGCTCGGGGATTGCTTAAGGTCTTTAGCGAACTGGGGGAGTTTCATGGTGTAGTATGATTTCATCGTGAACACATCGGCCTCGATAAAGCCTCTTCCAGAACAGCACTCACACGGCTTTACGCTTGCAGCGCTGCGCGAATAATCTTCGAAAGCAAACATGGCCAGCTGTCGCATAACCAGTGCTTTGATCCCGTTATCCAGCTTACGCAGCGCAGCAACCTTGTCGCATTTGGCTAGCGCGTAGTTGGCCAGAAGGTCGATCGCCCTTTCCCGGTCATTGTTGCTTATGCCCATTTTACCGAAGAAAGCACTGTAACCCATCGCAGCCCATTCCTGCGTCATGCCCATAGCGGCCATGATATCCGTGCCGGTCAAAGAATCTGAGGCAGTTGCGCGCGGAGAATCGCTGATAAGCGTGGATTTTGCGAAGTGGTATTTCACTATGTTTTCAAGATTCATGCAGCAGCTCCTGCCATGTGGTAAATGCGAATAAAGTTGTGAAGGATGCAATAGTCCACCAACACCGAACCGGGGCGCCGATAAACGCGGAGACGCTGCCAACGTATGCGGAATATTTCGACCAGCTCTGGACTCATGGGGCCTCCAGTTCTGTAATAGTCAGTTCAAGACGCCCACCTTTCACGATCGGCATTTTCACAACGCGATAATCGACCACCTGACAGTCATCCAGCCAGAATCCCGCCTTGGTTAGAGCGTCGAATGCAGCTTTCTGCAGGTTATCCAGATCGCGGCGCCGGCGGTCAGGTATGTGGCATTCAATACGCATTTTGAGCGGTGCGGCCGTGCTGATATTCAGCAGACTTTTGCGAACAATAATGGCCACGGCGTTCCGGTAGGCGACGCCTTCGGCGCTTATATGCGTACGCCCTCGGTTGTGTCGGTAATAGCGATTGTTGCTCGGCGGCCAGGGCAAAGTGATTTGATATGTCTTCACTCTTACCCCCACATCCGGTTCCGCCATCGACGATCGGCGCGCGGTGGATTTTTGCTTTCCGGCAGCCGGGCGCTGACAGTCCAGGTGATGTAATCGGGGTTAAGGCTACGTTCGACGCACACACCACGGCGCTGGTATTGAGCCAGCAGTTCATCTGCTTGCTCTGTACTGCATTGGGTATGATGGAACCACGTAAATTTCATCCCCATCACCCCGCGAAGCCAAGCAGCTGCGCGGCGACATTCTCGGCTTCGTCCCTGTTGCGGAATGAACGAGACAGAATCCAGCGCCAGAGAACGTCCAGCGCAGCCTTGTAGAGCTGCTGGTACTCGATTTCGTCCATGTTGGCGAAAGATATGCTGCGAGGATGTTTGCGGAGTGTACCGTCAGGCAGTTGAATGGCGTCGAAGTGCCCTGCTTCGACGATTACCCAAGACCGGTAAGCGTCGAATGATTTGCAGAGACTGATGCCATTTGTGACGCGGCGATTGGCGACCTGCTCCAAGTACTGCTCAGCAGCATCGATGAGCGCGCTTTCATTCCCGGCGTATGATGCGAGGAATTTGGCGTAACCCGTAATGAGCCTTCGCTCGTTACTTGAGATGGTGCCGCCGGTTGGTTCCCAGTATTCAAAGCCCAGATTAAGAAGCGCGAAGAAGCGCCGGTGGAATGCCGGGTTACGGATCCGTTTGAACTCAGCAACCAGAACGTCGCCGAGCTTAATTTTTGATTGCAGAATATCGCTGGTCTCGGGTGTGGCCGGGATCAGAATTCCTGAGTGATGCTTAATGAGTTGTAATTCGTGCGCCATGGGATCCTCCGTGGCGCATCAGGCTGTCAGTTGTTCAGGCCGACAGTGGTATTATGGTCAAGTGATTAACGTTAATCAACGTAAGTCTGTTCAGCAATATCTTCCTAACATCATCTGACCTCGGCTATCATACCTATCAACCATTTAAGTATTACCCACACACATCAACTATAAATTTGCGAGCATGAAAATGTTAAAATTACCTAACAAGCTTCCTTCTGAAGATAATAATGCTGGCGTGGAAGCTAAGCGCATGATCATTAGAGAAATGGAATCTCTTTTCGGGAGTCGCGATAACACATTCACTATTGATGACAGCATCGTTTATCATAATGGCTCCCCTAGGGTTTGGACATATGATAAAGAAAACAAAAAATGTAAAGTCATGCTAAGCAATGGTTGTCTGACTTATTGGCCCTGTTTTGTTTATGAGATGGCACATGAGTCCATACACTTGCTGAATCCTCAGCCTGTAGCAGCCTCTTATCTTGAGGAAGGAATAGCAGTTTGGTTTTCCGATTACATGATAGAAAAGTACGGTTACGAAAAGCACTATCCAAAAGGTGATTATAAAAAAGCTCTCGAGCTCGTTGCGTTAATAAAAGATACCCCTCCCAATATTGTAAATAAAATCAGAGAAAACTACCCTAACCTGACGAATATATCATTTGCAGAGCTAAGGCGTCTTTATCCGACCTTAACAATCAAACAAGCTAAAGCTCTAACAAGCATTAAGGAGTAGAGTGATGCGCCGGTAATTCTCTAGCGCTTTTAACCTGCGAAAAGATCATGTCCACTTCGGCAGGCCATACTGTTTCAGGAACAAATGGGAGCACAATATTTTCGAGTTCGACGAGACGACTGGTCGCATATTGCAAAAGGCGAACGACGTTGCTCATGCTGATGCTCTCCGATCGATATACACGTACTGTTTAACCATGGACTGCCCCCGCCCCGGTAGACGATCCTGCCCTATAGTTGGATATACAGCACGACTCACAAGCACCATTTCATGACCAAACTCCCTCGCGAGAACCGGCCTTGCAGGCTCTCGCTTCGGGACCATCGTTTAAGCACCCGTTGCATAATGTTCTCATCATTTGAATTAAAGATTTCACAGCCTTTGCCGATACTACTCTGGTCCTTGCTTGTGACGCGTTGTTCAGTGCTGTTTGCTTTAGCCATTCGGACTGCTTACATACCGCATCAAAAAGCCAATCCTTAATATAAAGGGAACTTATGAGATTAAAATATGCAGCACTCATACTCGCCGTTGCCATTACAGGCTGTGATAACAAAAAAGACGAGATCGGTTGTTCCTCTGAAATGTCCCAGTCAGCGCTCTTGGATTTATTAAAAAAGTCTGCTTATGAAGGGCTCTCTGAACAGGTCGACAAATACCCTGACGTCACTAATCAGACCAAACGAAGCACCTTGGACAAGATCAAACTGGCCATCTCTGAAATCTCCACAACCTCAAGTGACACGGGAAGCACAATGAAAACGTGTGAAGGTACCGTCACGATGACCCTACCAGCGAATGAGTACGCTCAGCTTTCTGATGCTTACAGAAAAAACTTTAACCGTAATCTCGACAAGCAAATGGAAAGCCTGTCTTTAGATAACAACGCAAACAGCTTTTCAAAACGCATCTCCTACACAGCACAGGCGACCGACGATCAGAAAAACGTTTTTGTAAAAGCATCCTCTGATAATCCGATATCTGTGGGTGCTGCTGTACTTACATCGCTTTCAATCATCAACCCGATCGTTGAACAGCAGAAGATCCAGCAGGCTAAGGATGCCCAGCAGAGCCAAATTGAATCGCAACAGCAAGCTCAACTAAGGGCGCAACAACAGGCCCAATATGAGGCAGAGCAGCAAATTGAGAGACAGACACAGCTGCAGGAACAAGAAAAGGCAGTGCAGCAGGTTCAACAGCAAAACGCTGGGAGCCTTGATCAGTCCCGAATGGCGTTTGCAAATGCCGACTCTGATTTGAATACCGCCTGGAGCTCATTAACGCCGGCGAAGAAAAAGGAGTTACTGCCTTCTCAACGCCAGTGGATTAAAACAAAGGATGCCATGTGCGGCAAAGTCTCAATGCAGGGAACAGATTCTGAAGTGAAAAAAATGGTCGACTGCCAGACGCAAATGACCCTTTCAAGGACTGCTTTCATCAGAACACAATAACTGAAGCTCCTTTCAGGCCGGTGGCCAGTGCTGAGCTGGCTCCGACGTAATGCTTGATAATTTCCGCCGTGTCCTCTGACATTTTTCAAGCATGACACACAAGCGACACGTCAAAACCAGAGTATTACAAAATCACCTTTAGTCAGTTACTTAACTAACTTGACCCCGGGTGGAGTGTCATCTTTGTGCCAGGAGCGGACCTTTACAGGTAGAATATAGATTACGCCCCTATCAGAAAAAGTCGTGTCAGTGGTCTTTCTTACACCGCGTGTTTAATTCTCGGCATTATTAGGTATAGGGGTAATTATGTTCAGTTCTGCTAGCAATGAAGGATTTGTGGTTATGCTGAAAATTACTTCACCGTAGAATGTTTTGAATCGCTACGGCATACCTTATTACTATTTGAAATAATCTATAGAAGTGTTAACTTCTTGTATGTTAAATTTACTATTTTTAATATAAAGCAACTGGATGCAAAGATGAATACTGCCTTACCAAGATATCTGTCGATTATTAGCATATTACTATTCCTAAGTGCCTGCTCTGCGGTGCGAGACACTTCTGACAGGGCATACGTATATGATCAAGAACATAGTATCGCCTGGAATATCATCAATTCTTCCGGCATGGATACTTACAGAGATGCACAAGTCACCCCATCTCAAAAATTAATGTACAGCCGTAATGACTACGATTTTTCTTTCCCTGAACTGAGAGGTGAAAACTTAAATGAAAGCTCTCTATCGTTAACTCCACTACTTCAATACATCCCCACAGGTATGGGGGCAGAAGACTGGCAAAATGACGGGATCCTTGCATGGATTCCTACCGAGCTAGCGTCCTCTCCAGAGGTCGCATCTCAGATACTGTCTGATACGTTCGAACATGCCGTTTTAGAAACCTTAAAAGAATCTAAAAAAGTACATGGGGATTTTCGCAAAGGGGAAGGATATAATGATTATCTAGGGAAATACGTTTTTCAGGTTAATGCGTCCCGTTATCTGGCAATCCAATTCGCAGATGAGTATGCCGGGTGCGAACTTCATAATAATAAATATTTTGACGCTGCAATAGCAAAACTTCCAGATTGTACCTTGTATATTAATTTCCACGATTCAGAGAAAATTGTTCGCACACCTGATTTCATAAGTAAAAATATTACAGGTAAAAGTTATCTCATAAGACATGATGGAGTGAATGCAAGTTTCATTAGTCCGATCTATAGACAAATTACCAGTCACGCCAAAACAAATGCTGTTCGTCTTAATTATGCTTTTGCTCAACAACTCAGCCGTCATCTTCCTGATTGGGTAATAATTTATATTTCTCCTCATGAGGAAAGTGGTATGCCTGCGGTGGCATTACAGGCAGGGAAAGTACATTTTTTTATTCGGAGTGAATAGTTTCAAGATAAAGAGAGCAGGAGTTATCAATAGATATTGACCTGCTCTCCGTTGATTCACACGTAGCAACTTAAGTAATTCCATCAACTAAAACAGTTACCCAATTCCGCTCCTCGCTCATAGCAGACCATTTCATCCCTATACCCTCCCATCGGCTTTCATACGCTCATATTTGGCTTTCAAAAGCTCAGCTGGAGTTTGACCCTTTGGCGATACTGGCGTCGCCAGCGCTCGACAAGCAAGCGTGTTTGTCCGCTCAGTGCCAGAAGCGGATGTTGCTAAATCAGTCTAAGTTAATAAACGGGGAACTAGTCAGAACGACGAAATGATAAGCAGGAAAGCCTGCGCGCCCGACTTCATCGAGAAATCATTGAACGTGATTATCACCTCAGCGCGGCCATGTACTGCGAAACGGCGGCATTGGATCAATTCTTCTGGATATTCGTCAACAAAGACGAGAACTACCACTGGATCGCCATCATTGAGGCATCAGAAGAACTGCTGGAGCAGGGCATGCTTGAGTACCGTAAATCAATGCGTGCCATCGCCACTGGCTTCGATACTGGCGAGTGGCCAGCACCGATTACCAATGATTACACCGACGAACTGAACGACTTTGACATGCGCCGCCTTGAAGCGCTGCGTTCTCAGGCATAAGGGGAATGATGATGGAAAACATGAATATCGTAACTGCTGAGCAGCAGGCTCCGAACACTATCTCTGCCAGTAACTCAATTTTCAATGTCCAGGCCTTGGGCCAGCTACAGGCTTTCGCCGGTTTGATGGCTCAATCTGTCGTCACCGTGCCGGCGCATCTTGCAGGAAAGCCTGCTGATTGTATGGCTATCGTAATGCAAGCTATGCAGTGGGGTATGAACCCTTACGCGGTGGCACAAAAAACTCACCTGGTTAACGGTCAGTTGGGTTACGAAGCGCAGCTAGTTAATGCCGTAATCACCAGTTCCAGTGCCATTCATGGCCGTTTCCATTATCGCTACGGCGGTGACTGGACACGTTGCACCAGAACCAAAGAAGTGTCGCGTGAGAAAACAGGTAAGAATGGAAAGTACAACGTTATCGAACGTGTTCGCGACTGGACTGATGAAGACGAAGAAGGGCTTTACGTTGAGGTTGGAGCCATTCTACGTGGCGAAAGTGAAATCACGTGGGACAAACCTCTTTACCTGTCTCAGGTGGTTACCCGAAATTCGCCATTGTGGGTTTCAAAACCAGACCAACAAATAGCCTACCTCGGCGTTAAATATTGGGCACGGTTGTATTGCCCGCATGTGATCCTCGGTGTTTATACGCCAGATGAGCTCGAGCAACATACCGAACGGGAAATCAACCCGGCACCTACCCAGAAACTGAGCCTGTCTGATATCAAAGGTGACAATGTTACAACCACGCAGAACGCCCAGGAGTCATCCGCAAATATCGATACTCTGGCCGAGGATTTCCGCGACCGCATCGAGGCCGTTCAGGATGTAGATAGCGCCAAAGCGCATCGAAACTGCTAAAGCGGCGCTTGGATCAGCTCTGTTCACTGAACTGAAAAACAAAGCGGTGAAGCGTTACTACCTTGTAGATGCTCGCAACAAGGTGGAGGCGTCGATTAACTCTTTACCCCAGCCTGACGAGCCGGATGCCGCCGAGCGGTTCGCGGAAGCCGAACGCGTGCTGGCATCGTCAAAGCGGCACCTGGGAGAAGAGCTGCACGATCAGTTCAGCATCACACTGGCGGATATGAAACCGGAATACGTGGCCTAAGGATACTGGGAGGGGCAACCCTCCCCTTAAGGAGACTACATGCGACTGATCAATCGAGGCAGTAAGCAATCCCCTTTAGCTCGTCAGGCATGTGACATCGCGCTCGCCGCGCACCAGCAACGATACGGCGACTATGGGCGAAGCAAAATGAAAGAGACTTATACGGTGAGGGTTTAAGGCGTGAAGGTCTGGGTGGAGGTGGTGAACCGAAAGGCGAGCTACGTGGCTACAGCAATGACGGGCATGCGTCGGCTCCGTTCCCTACCCGGTCAGGCCTCCTGATATCGGAATATCAATTATTTTTAACCGGCATCTTTATACTGATGCCGGTTACCTGAGGTGAACTATGTCACAGGTAATTTTTAACGAAGAGTGGATTGTTGAGGCCAAACTCACCGAAAGAACTGGGCTCTCAAGTGGGCAAATCAAGAGCTACCGTCTTAAATCATGGGTCAACGGCATCCATTTTAAATACGTTACCGCCGATGGCAGAACAGAGTCCGAGAAAGGACTAGCCTGGTACAACTACCCTAAAATAAACCATTTCATTAAGGACGCGTAATGGCAGGCTTTCCTACCGGTGTTGAAATCCACAACGGTAAACTGAGGATCTCATTCAAGTATAAGAATATTCGCTGCAGGGAAGTTTTGCAGGGTTGGGCGGTGAACAATTCTAACGTCAAGAAAGCCGGCAATCTTAGAGCGCTGATATGCGCTGAAATTCAGCTGGGTACATTCAAATACGAAGAGCGCTTTCCGGAGAGCAAAGCACTGAAGAAGTTTTCGACGCCCGTAAAGAGCGTCTTAACCTTTGGAGAGCTGTGCGATGCATATCACGCAGTGAAAGAGGTGGAGATCAGCCCGGCAACGATGATGATTACTCGCTCGGTCAGTACTCTCTTCACGAAAATTATCGGAGAAAGCACTTCTCTTGAAGAAATTCAGCTAAACGATATGTTGTTGTACAGGAAGAAATTACTTGAAGGGGAATTTAAGGCCAGATCCGATGGGCAACGCACCGTCAGAACTGTTAACGCCTTCATGGGGCAATTATGCAGAATGCTCAGCTTCGCTCACCAGAGTAACTACATCCAGCACAAGCCGTTTGAGAACATAAAGAGTCTGAAGACATCTGAACTTGATCCAGACCCATTGCTGAAAGAAGAATTTCAGGAGCTATCTAAGCACTGGCAGGGTCAGCATTTAAACCTTTGGACGTTTGCCGTCTATACCGGCTTACGCCATGGTGAATTAACCGGTCTGGCCTGGGAGGATGTCGACCTAACGAATGGCGAGGTCCATGTTAAGCGTACAATGACGCTCACAAAGAAGTTTGGTCCACCGAAGACAAACGCCGGTGTGAGGACAGTAAAGCTGCTAAAACCGGCTCTGGAAGCGTTAACGAGGCAATTCGAGCTTACTGGCAATAAGGTGCCCGCAGAGATCGACTTTTACCACCGCGAACGTGGGAAAACTGAAAAGCAAAGCCTGAGATTCTGCTTCGTGCCCAACAATGATGAAGGGGAAATGAGCAGGCATTATTCTCAGAGCACGATAAATCTGACATGGCCGGGCGCCATGAGAAAATCAGGCGTAAGGTATCGTAGTCCCTACCACACCCGGCATACATATGCCTGCTGGTTACTATCAGCTGGTGCAAATCCATCGTTCATTGCCAGCCAGATGGGGCATAAAAATGCGCGTATGGTTTACACCGTATGTTCAAAATGGATCGTGCGGATGAACGATGACCAGATAGACATGTTAAACGCGAAAATTTAGTTGAGTGCCCCCACTGTCCCCCCGGCGTTATGCTAATTTAAATAATCCTCCATTATTACAAAGACTTCAGCGACTCGCCTTTAATAGTAGCCAGATAAATACGGGCGCGCCCAGTGTTGCGGTCACGACCCCGATCGGCAGCTCGGCGGCACTCATGGCCAGGCGGGCAATAATATCGGCAATCAGCAGCGTTGCCGCGCCTGCAATGGCGGCGGCGGGCAGTAAGGTACGATGATCGGTAATTCCGCCGAGACGCAGCATATGGGGAATGACCAGGCCGATGAAACCAATGGTCCCGGCCAGCGCGACGCTGACACCAACCATCCAGCCGATAGCGACCACCAGCACATTGCGCCACAGGCCGATCGACAGGCCCAACTGGCGGGCAGAGATCTCACCCAGCGCCAGCATGTTTAGCGGTTTGGCCTGGAAAGCGGCCCACAGGATCGCCGGAATCAGTAGCGCCATAAGCCAGCCTTGTCGCCAGTCCACACCGCCAAAACCGCCCATCATCCAGTACATCAGCTGGCGCAGGTCGAATGAGGTGGAGAAATAGACCGCCCAGGTCATCAAAGCGCTGCAGATAATCCCCAGCGCGACGCCGGCCAGCAGCAGACGGCTGGTGGATAAATACCGTCTGGCGAAGCGCAGTAAAATCACGGTGATAAGCAGCGCACCGGCGATGGCGCTAAGGCTCACGCCCCAGCCAGAAAGGCTTCCACTGCCCAGCATCGTTGCGGCGATAAGGCCGACGCCTGCGCCATTGGAGACGCCGAGCAGCCCCGGTTCCGCCAGTGGGTTTTCAAATAAAGCCTGCATAATGGTGCCACACAGCGCCAGCGCCGCACCGACCAGCACGACGGCTACCGTACGCGGCAGGCGAATTTGCCAGACAAACAGTTTGCCCTGATCGCTCAACCAGTTTTCTGGCCCGATCCACTGCTCTCCGGCACACAGACTCACGGCAAAAATGGCGAGCAGAATTGTCATCAGTGCCAGCAGCCAGCGCAGATCGGAACGGTGTTGTTGACGGGCAAAATCGAGCATGGGTTCGGTTTTCGTGTGAGTGATGGTATTGATTTTACGGTGGGTATGCCTTCGCGCAAAGAAAAAAGGCCGCGATTGCGGCCTTTTTGGGTTAGTTCATATTACTCTGCTTTGGGCGTTGCGTTTTCGACACGGCTTTTTAACTTCTGGCCGGGTCTGAAGGTCACCACGCGGCGGGCTGTAATGGGAATATCTTCCCCCGTCTTCGGGTTACGACCCGGACGTTGGTTTTTGTCTCGCAAATCAAAATTGCCAAAACCGGAGAGTTTTACCTGCTCACCATTTTCCAGAGCACGACGGATCTCTTCGAAAAATAGCTCTACCAGCTCTTTGGCATCCCGTTTGCTAAGCCCAAGCTTATCAAACAGATATTCTGACATTTCAGCTTTTGTAAGCGCCATAGGTTCAATCCCTCAATGATGCCTGGAATCGCTCTTTTAATGCCTCTACACATCTGGCAACGGTAGCGGCAATCTCCTCTTCTTCGAGTGTACGGCTGGTATCCTGAAGGATAAGGCTAATAGCGAGGCTCTTAGAACCTTCTGCTACGCCCTTGCCGCGGTACACGTCAAATAAGTTTACGCCAACTACCTGATTTACGCCAACTTTCTTACATTCGGCCAAAATATCTGCTGCGGGCACATTTTCAGCGACCACAACGGCGATATCGCGGCGGTTCGCCGGGAAGCGCGAAACGTCCTGAGCCTGAGGAACCACGCGGTCTGCGACCTTGTTCCACTCCAGCTCAAACACCATGGTGCGGCCATTCAAGTCCAGTTTGCGTTCCAGCTCAGGATGAACAACACCAACGAAACCAACGCGTTCACCGTGTAAATAAATGGCAGCGCTCTGGCCCGGATGCAGGGCTGGAATGGCTTCTGCGCGGAACTCAATTTCAGAAAGTTTACCGGTCAGTTCGAGAACTGACTCCAGATCGCCTTTCACATCGTAGTAATCAACGCTGTTTTTGGTCAGATCCCAGTGCTCTTCATAGCGGTTGCCGCAGATAGCGCCCGCCAGCATCAGATCCTGACGGATACCAAGATTTGCCTGGGTATCAGGCACAAAGCGCAGACCGGTTTCGAAGATGCGCACGCGGCTCTGTTGACGATTCTGGTTATAAACGATGGTGCCAAGCAGACCGGTCCACAGGGAGAGGCGCATTGCGGACATTTCGCTGGAGATTGGGCTTGGCAGGATCAGGGCTTCCTGGCCTGGGTGGATCAGCTGCTGCAGTTTCGGATCCACGAAGCTGTAGGTGATCACTTCCTGATAGCCTTTGTCGTTCAGCATGGTTTTCACACGCTTAAGAGACAGGTTGGCTTCGCGATGGGTGCCCATCATCAGGCCGGCCTGTACAGGCTCGTCAGGGATGTTGTTGTAGCCGTAAATACGCGCCACTTCTTCCACCAGGTCTTCTTCGATTTCCATATCGAAACGCCAGCTTGGTGCAACGGCCTGCCACTGGTCCTGGCCTTCGGTAACCTCACAGCCCAGACGGCGCAGGATATCGCTCACCTGCGCATCCGCAATGTGATGGCCAATCAGACGATCCAGCTTGCTACGACGCAGCGTGATAGTCGCACGCTGAGGCAGCGCAGACTCATTGGTCACATCAATCACTGGACCCGCTTCACCGCCGCAGATATCGATCAGCAGGCGAGTGGCACGTTCCATCGCTTTGTACTGCAGTGCCGGATCAACACCGCGCTCGTAGCGGTGAGAGGCGTCCGTATGCAGACCGTGGCGACGCGCGCGGCCGGTAATGGACAGCGGGCTGAAGAATGCACACTCCAGCAGAACATTTTGCGTGTCGTCGTTAACGCCAGAGTGCTCGCCACCGAAGATGCCGCCCATGGCCAGCGCTTTGTTGTGGTCAGCAATGACCAGCGTATCGGCATTCAGTTTGGCTTCGCTGCCGTCCAGCAGAACCAGCGTTTCGCCCTCTTTCGCCATACGCACGACGATCCCGCCTTCGATACGATCTTTATCGAATGCGTGCATCGGCTGGCCGAGTTCAAGCAGAACGTAGTTGGTCACGTCAACCACCGCATCGATAGAACGAATTCCGCAGCGACGCAGTTTTTCTTTCATCCACAGTGGCGTTGGCGCTTTGACGTTGATGCCTTTAACCACACGACCAAGGTAGCGCGGGCAGGCGTCAGCGGCTTCGACCTGAATCGGCAGCGTGTCGGTGATGGTTGCCGCAACGGGTGCGATCTCCGGCACGTTCAGTTCGGTCTGGTTCAACACCGCAACGTCGCGCGCCACGCCGATAATCCCTAAGCAATCGGCACGGTTTGGCGTCACGCTGATTTCGATGGTGTTGTCATCCAGCTTCAGGTATTCGCGGATGTCAGTGCCAATCGGCGCATCAACGGGCAGTTCGATAATGCCGTTGTGATCGTCGGAAATACCCAGCTCGGAGAACGAGCACAGCATGCCTTCTGACGGCTCGCCGCGCAGTTTGGCTGCTTTAATTTTGAAATCGCCCGGCAGAACCGCGCCGACAGTGGCCACAGCCACTTTCAGACCTTGTCGGCAGTTTGGTGCGCCGCAGACGATATCCAGCAGACGCTCGCCGCCAACGTTCACTTTTGTCACGCGCAGTTTGTCGGCGTTCGGGTGCTGGCCGCACTCGACCACTTCACCGACAACCACGCCGTTGAATGCGCCGGAAACTGGCTCAACGCCGTCCACTTCAAGGCCAGCCATGGTGATTTGGTTAGAGAGCGCTTCGCTGTCGAGCGTGGTGTTCACCCATTCGCGTAACCACAGTTCACTGAATTTCATTGTTCTGTCCTGCCCTTATTTAAACTGTTTGAGGAAACGCAGATCGTTTTCGAAGAATGCGCGCAAATCGGTCACGCCGTAACGCAGCATGGTCAGACGCTCCATGCCCATACCGAAGGCGAAGCCGGAATAGACTTCCGGATCGATACCGACATTACGCAGGACGTTTGGATGCACCATGCCGCAGCCAAGCACTTCGAGCCATTTGCCGTTTTTACCCATCACGTCCACTTCCGCAGAAGGTTCGGTGAACGGGAAGTAGGACGGACGGAAACGAATCTGCAGATCTTCTTCAAAGAAGTTACGCAGGAAGTCGTGCAGCGTGCCTTTCAGGTTGGTAAAGCTGATGTTCTTATCAACGATCAAGCCTTCCATCTGATGGAACATCGGGGTGTGCGTCTGGTCGTAATCGTTACGATAGACGCGGCCCGGCGCGATAATGCGGATCGGCGGCTCTTGCTCTTTCATCGTGCGGATCTGCACGCCAGAGGTCTGGGTGCGCAGCAGACGGGTGGCATCAAACCAGAAAGTGTCGTGGTCAGCGCGTGCCGGATGATGGCCAGGAATGTTCAGGGCATCGAAGTTATGGTAGTCATCTTCGATTTCCGGGCCAGTCGCCACGGTAAAGCCGAGCTCACCGAAGAAACTTTCAATGCGGTCGATGGTACGCGTGACCGGGTGCAGACCACCATTCTCAATGCGACGACCCGGCAGGGAGACGTCAATGGTCTCTTCGGCCAGACGGGCATTCAGCGCGGCGCTTTCTAAATCGTATTTGCGCGCATTCAGTGCCTGTTGAACCTGCTCTTTGGCTTCGTTAATCACCGCACCCGCTGCCGGGCGCTCTTCTGGCGGCAATTCACGCAGGGTGGTCATTTGCAGGGTCAGATGCCCTTTCTTGCCCAGATATTCGACGCGGACATTGTCTAATGCGGCAACATCTGAGGCCTGATTAATGGCTGCCGTTGCACTGGCAACCAGCTCTGCGAGATGTGACATGGTTTTCCTCGTTATGTGGCGATATTCATAAGCGGTAGAAACAAAAAAAGCCTCCATCAGGAGGCTTTCTGGCGCTGTTTTTCGTTTCATCTTTCACGCGCAAGCCCCCTGAATTCAGGTGCTAAAGTAAAAGAAGAAGCGGAAAATAGCAGCATTCATGCTTGCGTTACCTTATGTGTTCATTCATCCCGAAGGGGGTGGAAATGAAAGAGGGAGCAAAGCCCCCTCTCTCAACTGGCTTATGCCAGTGCTGCTTTCGCTTTTTCGACCAGAGCGGTGAACGCTAATTTGTCGAATACTGCGATGTCAGCCAGGATCTTACGGTCGATTTCAACAGAGGCTTTTTTCAGGCCGTTGATGAATTTGCTGTAAGAAATACCGTTCTGACGTGCTGCTGCGTTGATACGCGCAATCCACAGTTGACGGAACTGACGCTT
>Ga0153948_1000033_pt1 | contig 73167 bp, 74 predicted proteins | sample TSNJ032MetaG_FD_104696 | JGI IMG/M metagenome (GOLD analysis project Ga0153948, IMG submission 104696) | Attine ant fungus gardens microbial communities from New Jersey, USA - TSNJ032 MetaG | ecosystem: Host-associated > Fungi > Mycelium > Unclassified | place: USA: New Jersey, Wharton State... | reverse complement strand
GGTTACTATGCATATCTAATTATACCATGGAGGGTAGGTTCTTCGGAACCTACTTTTCTATTTTGCGGCATAAAAAGGGAGATGCTACAAAGCCAACTTACATCAGTTTTGCAACATCCCCTTGATATTTTTCCGGTATAGATTCTATATACGAATGAGAAAACTCCGGTAAATTCACTAGAAACTCTTCTGTCTGATATTGAATTATATTACTGACAACATTACAATAATAATATACGTTAAAATATTTCATCTCAATATTCATAAATCATTCACCACCATAAAATAATTTAATTTCTCTTACCCACCACAGTAACCATAAATATATTTAACTCCAACCAACCTCCAAAGCACCCCTAGATATTCTCTTTAACACTGGAACCCTTTGCTTAAAAAAAATTATCTTACTACCGTCTTAATCCTCTCCATCTTTTATGATAATATCCTACCTGTTTTATTATAAAAAATATGCTCCTCTATCGTTTTGATGCATCCATTAAGATCCTTTTTTATATCTTTTCCCCAGAACCGCAAGACAGACCATCCTAAATTACGGAGCTGTTTATTCGCTTCTTCGTCACGCTCCATGTTTCTGGCAATTTTCCTAATCCAGTATTCACTATTATTACTTTTTTGAAGGCGGACTTTCATCTCCTCCCAGTCTTTTCCGTGAAAAAACTCTCCATCACAGAATATGGCTATTTTATATTTTGTAAGAACAATATCGGGATGACCTGGAAGGCTTTTATAATTTTTTCTGTAACGATATCCCTTTTTCCATAGAGCTTTCCTTAAAATCATCTCTATTGCTGTATCCTTAGCTTTTATATGCTTCATATTCTTCCGTCGTTGCTGCGGAGTAAGATTATCCACATTATCACCTCTGAAATATTACATCATTGTGGTATTCAATAAAAGTTTTTCCTGGTAAGAATTTATCTGGAAGACATATCTGTCTATGGTTATAGCCCATAAACCATTCTCTGGTTCTCTCATCCATCTCAGTATTTTTCACAGCATTGGAAACCAAAATCTGAAAATCCTGTGTAATCGTAATTAGTCCTCGATCAAACGCTTTATCATGTAAAGAATTCAAGCAAATCCCGTTTCTTGGATTTGTCCGTTCTGTCCGTTCATCGCTCACGTTCCACGGTTTAATGTGGCTCGCAATAAGCAAATCCGACTTAGATAATCCCGTCACGCAGCATCGACTACCATAAGAATTCAAGACTGATATCCTGAAGAAATATTGTCCAATTCTTGCTTTCAACAGTTGCTCTCTATATTCTCCAGGCGGAATCATATCTATATCCCCTACATCAATGACTTCATGTATTTCAAGGTTCTGCATCTTCGCTTTGATTAACTGAGCCTGATATGTCAAGTCAGTCCAATTGCTGGAATATTCGGAATATATTTGGGCATCCAGTTTACTTCCATGTGCCATAGCAGTTACATTCCGTTGCAGTAATTTCGGATCATAATGTGCTAGGTTATGCATTTTCAAGCCTACAGAGCCCGGGGTTCTGCCCAAAAGCTCTGCAAGCTCGATTATATCCGTATTAGATTGACTGATTTTTCCGAACGGTGTACGACAATACAGATCAAATGCCAGTATTATTTCATCTCTGCTCCATTTAACTCCATTTCTATTTCTCATATGTAACACCCCTTCACTGTTCTGCTCTCTATTTTATCTCAGTAACCTGCCAAATATCTTTGCTAATCTTGAACTTGGCTCCCACAAAAAGTCCTTCAAGTTTAGGCTTTGTCTGTAGTTTGTTTTTATCGACCACTATAGGCATTACTTGCTGCGTCTTCAGATTCATAACAACAATTTTACTATTTCCCTTAACAACCTTTCCATTATTAGAGTCTATATTCTTTCCCGAAATATCATCACTCTTTTCTCCAGATGCCATATCAAGCATCACATTATCCAAGGTAGACTTTGCCAAGTCATATGCTAAGTCTTTAGACAACGAATCTAGTACGATTACACCACCAGCTTGATTCAAATGTAGAAAATATTGCCTGATAACATTACGTTTAAGGTCTCCATGCTCTCTCAAAACTTTTAAAGCGGCTAAGAGCAGTTTCTTATTCCTAGCCAATGACCGCTCTGTCGAAACAGCAAAAATATCCTGTTTACTCAAAAAATACTCCGTCAGCTCATAAGGATTATTTTCATTACTCTCATCATAAGTTAAATAGGCACTCCAGTATAAGCGAGCAATCCCTTGCCGGACAAATGCCTTCCCCCTCGAAGCCTCATAAAAATACCTTGTTCCAATGCGATAAACCATTTTATCTTTCCCAGCTTCATTTTCGTCATCTTCAAATGCTATATCAATACCCCACCGCTCCCTCATATAGTCCCAATATACGCTATGCGCCAAGAATGCCCACAGTCTTAGATCACTTGCCTGCACTGGATTAAGATTCTCTTTGAAGGCTTCATAAATTCTTATTGCATTTTCACAATCGGTTTTAGAATCCCCTATAAGAAGTTCAACATCAGGAATCATTATACCAGTATTAAAATAATAATTACTAAGTCCTTTTTCTTCAAAATAACTGTCAATCCACTTATCTTTTGAATTGTACCGAACAACATTGTTGGGTATATCCGACTTAAGCATGTCAAGTGCATTATTTTTCAAAAAACTAATAATCATAAGTACCTTCCTATTCTGTCAAGCCCTAAAGTATTGATTTTTAAAGGTTTGACGATATTTTATACCTCTAAAACAGAGCCAATAGTGATGAATATCATAGTATCAAGTACTGAATAGCTGAAAATTGGGTATAGTTTAAAAACGTCCTTTGTTATTACTTTATAAAGGCTACTTTCCCTCTGTTCAACTATGATGGCGAACCTTCCGTGTCTAACGGGATCGTGTCCCAACTTCCTTCGTCCCACCTATTCATACACTGAGTGCTGGCAAAGCTCCTAGACGGGGTCATTGCCCCACGGTGTATACTACCGCCAGCTACAGCTCTTGTTTTTCATTTGATTGTTACTGACCAGACTCCTGCTTGCTACTGTTGTTTTGCGGCCTTGCTTAATAACTCTAATGACTGAGCCGAGTTATCATTCAATAGAAGTTGAGCTGTTCTTATTGGATCATTAAGTAATTTTCTATACTTATTATCTTCTCCATTTGCAGCTTTTGCGATCAACACCTTTAACGTCTTATACCAAGCATACCGTGATAAATATCCATTTTCGCCATGTAACTCATCACGACATATCTCGAAAATCCCCTGAACAATTGCCGGAACAACATAAATAGAATTCAGTAAAGGTATTTTCCAAGGCTCGTACTCCCCAATAAGATTATACTGTTCATACTGCTTTTTGGGTAAATGAATCTGTATAGTTGCGTATTCCCATTCACAAAACATCACCGAACAGCTTTCATCATTTACAAAGTGTACGATTGGGTCTCCTTTTTTGATAATATCGTTCTTATATATCGCATCAAATTTTTGCCTTTCACCTATAGCTACAGCCTCTCCCTGATTAATACTAAAGGAAATACCTTCAAAATCTTCTGAAAAATCTTCATTTGAAAAATCTGAAATATTCATTAATGCAATTATACAAGGACACAAATCTACCCGTTCATGTACTATACTAGACGGAATAAAAATATCTTGTCTATTGTCTTTGCTTATTTCCAATTTTCGATACCATGTGGAAATGCATTGTATTTGTAATGCATAAGCCAAAACCCCTTGTTCTAACATCTCCTTAATTCTGCTATTCGTTACTTCATAACTAATTGACAAAACGAATCCGTCATTTCGATTCGTTTTATTAATATCCGCTTTAAAAATTCCTGATTTATAGTCAATTGCCTGATTACGCAAAATTGGATATGGATAATTCATCACACTATTCAGCATAAGCAGTCACCTCCAATGGACATCGCTTTACATTATATAATTTTATGATAAGAATCACTTTTTCACCTTTGTCAATATGAGGAATCTTAATAAATTCCTTCTGCAACTCTAATTCCACCCCTTTATTTACAGCTGACTTCACCTTGGCATTTCTCTTATCCTCATCGTCCGAACCAATTCTGAGACGTATATAAACCTCATCTGCTGCTTTTAAAGGTATAAAAGAAACTCTAAATGTGTTGTTGCTACTATCATAAGGTGCTTTAACCCCTGATATCGAAATTCCATGCAATACCGCTTTGCCTGCATTTTTCCCTTTTTTCTGTTCCTTCTTACCTGGCATACTTTCAGGCCCACCTGGATTCGGCAATGGATCTGGTAAAGGTTCTGTGCCTGGGAATGGACCTGGATAGGGTCCAGGATAGGGCGGGTGTGGTGGTCTTGGTTCTTGTGGTTGTATTCCACCTGACAGTTTCTCATCTCCCTTTCCAGGAACAATAATATCAACGGGTTTATTATCTACTGGCTTTTTAGGAACAACTGCCACATCTGATACTTTAGGGACGTTCTTTCTTATCCTGACAGGGACTATGTCTACTGGCATCGGTTCAAAAAATGCATATGCACTTTCTTCCTGATCTTCAGTACCGTCACTTTCTTGGTTCGGAAGCAAATCACTTAAACCAAACGCACCCGTTTCTTCGCTAACAATTTTCGGCATTTCTTCTTTAATTTTATTTAGAATCCATGCATGAATTGCCTTTAATATTTTATCGGCTTCTTCTCGATTATCTTCATATTCATCTTTACTCCATGCATCATGTGCTTGGTTTTCGCATTTTCTCAAAAAGCTATTTATATTATCTGTTGGCTCATCAGACTCGCTACCTTCCCCAGTCGCAATAAAAATACCACGAAAATATGCACTTATTCTAAACGCTGTATCTTCCTGTATTCTCATCCCTGCTTTTCTCATTTGAAGTATGCGCTTTTCAGAGGACTTCGGATCTACCTGCAAATATAACTCAACTTTACCTTTTTTCTTAAATATCTCAGTAAAATGCTTAGTCCCCCCTGATGTATCATTTAAAATATTCCAAAAAATAGGAGTGCTAAATTCAATTTCATTTTCTTTACAATATGTCTCATAAATTGATATTAGTTCTGACAAGTTCTCTTGGTTGATATCAATTCGCTTATCACCATTAATAATAGATACTTCCAAATTCCCCTTAAAGATTGTATAAAAGAAGAACTCAAGTACACTAATAGCTATCTGTTGCATCCAATCCTCATCTTCTTGAAATCCTAATACAAACAAATCCGTCCCATACTCTGTCCGACGAAATATATCTGGTATAGCTTGAGTGTCATAAATTGCTTTACAATCCTCCTCCTCTATCAATCCGAATAAACCTACATTTTGTTTCAATTTTTCATCTTTATCTTTAAATGTGGTCAAAATCGTCTTCCCTTGCAGAGCCGCTTCATCATCCTTATTATATGTAGAGTAAATGATAGTTCTCAGTGATGAGAAATTGAATGGAGCAAATTTTCCTACACCAAAAGAGCCACTTTGACCATTCCCTTTATTTGTTGCACTGATCTCCCTAACCAATCCGGTCCAGTTACTGCCTTTTTCCTGCTTTGCACCAATGAGTCCAATTGTATTGTAATCGCTTATCTTCAAAACTGGAACAAAGCCATTTGTATCAAGCAACTCTTCTGATGCCCTTTTTAAAAGTGCCATTTTTTCACCATCGTCACCTTCATGATAATAGTCATAACATTTCTTAATAACATCTGACAGCCTATCTGCACCTGGAACATCATTTTTTGAGATCTGTATTACCTCAAAACAAGCACATGCTGGTCCATCTATGCTACTGTCTTTGGCATCTATTACATTTTGAAGAATTTCCTTGGCCAATCCGATATAACGTTGTTTTTTAAAAATGCCAATTCCTGCATTGTTTACACCAACTTTATCTCCGGTACCTAATGGACTAAAGCACCATTTATATCTTTCGTTCCATCCATCACTCATGCCATTTCTCCTTTACTCCAATGTGAACTTACTGCCATTCTGATTATCTTGTTTGTTATATCTCTTTTTTGCCTCATCTAATTCAGATTGAATTGTATTAAAAATTTTTATAACATCCTTTTGTGAATAATCATAGAGGCTCTGATTAGAACAATTCCCCAACAGTTGAATCATATTGATGATTTTATTCGTCCTAGCTTCTGCTATTCTCACAAATTTTTCACGTTTAGACTCTTCTTTCATGCGATACCTCCAATAATTATTTCCATTTTATATTATGATTATAATATAACTCATTTGCCATCTGCTTGTCAATTATTTTGATATTATTTTAAAAATAAAATGTAAATTATAACTCTAAACATTTAAATCAAGCATCAATTCGCAAAATATTATACTAGTATTTTTCAATTATTTTTTAAATAATTCATTTATTTAAAAAATAATTGGCGTAGGTTGAGATAACCCTACGCCAATTATTATAAATACTTTAATAAATTTTCTGCGATTCCTTCTGCCATCAACGGCGGTACAGCATTTCCGACCTGCTGATATTGAGAATCCTTTGTCCCTTTAAATATAAAACCATCTGGAAATGATTGCAACCTTGCTGCTTCTCTGACACTAATTGCTCTATTAAGTGTTGGATGAATCCACATGGATTTCCGAACATTAATAACTGTTCCACTTGGTTTCGAACTATCAAGTTTAAGATATATACTATTTTGCGTCCTTGCGGGATCAGCATAATTATCTTTCATATCATCCGATAACTTGTGAAAATTTTCCCCCTCACTCAATGCCTCAAACCTTTTCTTAGCCTTTTCTCTTGTTTGAGGAACAATGTGATTATTTACACCTGTAGAATTCTGCCGCATTAAAGTAGCATAATTTGATAAGTTTTTCTGCTGAATGTAAGGTATTTCATCATTTTCATTTGAATCAACTGTTACATTATATACAGCTAAATCCATGATTGCCTGTCCAACATTTATAATCGGCAAATGCCTGTCTTTGGGCATCTCAATCGTTGCATCCTTCAGCTCATCGGATTTTATTCCCAGCACTATATATCTCTTTCTCTCCTGAGGGACGCCAAACCAAAGTGAGTTCACCTCGCCACTCTCAATTGCATAATCATCTCCAAGAATCTTTTTTACATAATCAATAACCGCATATGACCTTACAGCAGCCGTTATTGCTCCTGTAATCGGATTTCTTTGTAACTTATATATAATGTCATTATCTATTAACTCATCTCTAAGTCGGAAGCTTTTCTGAAATTTAATAAATAAGCCTAGTTCTTCAAAGTATTGTTTTAGTTCGGGTAAATCTATATTTTCTACTATGTCTTTAAGAATATCATATTCAAACAAGTCATCCTGAAAATGCTGTTCTATCTTTCTAATTATTACTTGTCCGTTTTTTTCAATGTATTTTGGGAGTCTATCTTTATTGTTTCTGTTTTTATAAAGAACATTCAATAGTTGAAATAACTTGTCACTGATTCTATATTCACTGTCATTACCATGTCCAAAAACATTCATTAGATTGATTCCATCGTAATCACCTTCGGATATCACCAGATCGTCATTTCTCATATCTAAGCCAAGTGCTTCAATTACTTTGTAATCACTATATGAATCATAAAAGCGATGTGTATCAGATGACAGCATACTAACATTCTCCATTACAAAAGCTCTAGGGTTTATCTCTTTTATAGCTCTAAAATATTCCTTAACCAATGAATTATTCATACTAATAATATGACTTTTTTGTCTGTTTGCATTTGAAAACCCCTGACACGGAGGCCCCCCAATAACGATATCTATTCCGCCAATGTTCTCCGAAAGCTCCGTGAAGTTGTATTCTCGCACATCTGGAATCATTATAATATCCTCACGTCCCTTATGGTTTTCTATATATGTTTTTCTTGCATTTTTGTTATTTTCTGCTGCCGCAACTATAAGAAATTGATTTGTGGACTCAAATCCATAACTCAAACCACCTGCTCCGGCAAATAAATCTACTGTCTTTAACATAACTATTCTATTTCCTCCGCATATATCTTTATTCTTTTCAATAAGGTCTCTCCCAAATTTCTTTGAGCCAAAACCTCCAGCAGACCATATGCCTTTCTGTGGCAGGCAATATAGTCTGCTATATGCGTTGGCAATTTTCCCTTCGCATTAGATGCTTGTATCAGAAGATCGTTAGATTCATCCTCAGTCAATAACTCTCGACAATCCTCATATATAGTATCCGAAATAGGTTCTATCTCTTCTAACTGTAATCTAAAATAACTCCACCTATGGTCGTTTTCCCCATAATTTTCTAATTCCAGTTTATATGGCTTTAATATATAATTACAACCTCCTGCTACCAAACAGATACATCCTTCTTCTTTTGCATATTCTGCTGATTCAACATCCTGTCCTCCTCCGGTGGGTAAAAACATGTGATTTAGTCCAGGCATATCCCCTATATCGTTTAAGATTTTTATTATAGAATCAATATCTCTCCATTCAGTATGTAATGGCACAAAAAACACACGTCCATTTCTATTCCAAAATCCCGTAAAGCTTTAATTTACTGCGGTTTCCGCTCCAGCTTTACGGCGGTCTCCACATGCGGTGAGTGGATTGGATTGATAACAATCCTCTCACTATTTTGGGGTCGAGTTGACAGAATCGCTTTCATAAAATCTGCTCTTTAGGTTGAGTTGACGGAATCGATATTATTTTCATCTACACTCTTCGTGTCAAATCGGAATTTTCTCCCTACTATCTGTTTTAGAGCTAAATCGCTCTTTATATGCGTTGATTTTATCTGGCACAACATATAAATATTCAATAATGTATTCGACAAACTCTGCCATGCTTTCAACATCATGCTGATCTATATCCATATCCTTGTCATGAGCAGCAGAATCTCCAAGAATTTTTGTCAATGAAGAAGCCTCTTTCAATGTATCTGGCAATAATCCTTTTTCTGCAATTTCCTCAATTTTATCCTTCAGCCCCCACTTTGTTGCGCCTTTATCTTTGAGAATCAATTCAAGAGTGCGCCTAAGTGCCATTAAGCACACATATTTGTCAATACCTTTTGTCTTTAGAGCAGCCTCATATGCCTCTTTGACTTTAGAAGGGATAGAATTGCTATCGATACTGTTAATGGGATAGAGAATACTTTTATTACTGTACCATCTCATTTCACCATTAGGATGCGGTTCCATCATGGTTTCATCCCCATAGCTTTCCCGCAAAGTAACCTTGTGACAAACTGGACAGGCAAACAATTCATATTCATTGAGAAAATCGAAATCTTCATATTCAATATCACGTGACCCCCAACTATACTCACCTTTCTGTTGCATAAGAGTTTCATTACCACAATGAAAACATTTGATTACTTCTTCTTTCGCTGAATCGAGATTCTTCATCTATACTTCTCCTTTCGCTCCGCTAAAGGCACAAAACGCAAGAAAAAGCATATTGTGTCTAAAGGTTCTATTTTTGTGTTTGTTTTATAAGACTTTTTAGGCTACTAACAAAGCAGGGATTTATCTTAATTATTTTCTTTATTTCTTTAAATCAAATATTGTATAGCAAGCGCAATTAATGATAAACAACGGTTAAAAAGGTAGTCGTAATAACGGACATCAGTAATATCAATCTTATCAGTTTCATGATGACGTATTCGATATTTATTTCCAATATTCGTCAGCACCTTAAATTCATCATTAAACAAATCAGCAAAGTTATCATTTCCGCTTGCCATATCATTCACAATTTTTTTTGATGAATGTTTCTTATCTAATGTTTTATAGTAAGTTTTAAGACGTTCTAACGCATCCCATATCTTTTCCACTGAATCTTGTCGTGCTGCAGGGCTTGGTGTTTTATATAATGCAACGGCATCTTTCAACAACTCTCTTGTGCCTACCTCGAATACTGCCGCAAAATTATTTTCAATTTCTGTTGTAAGTGGACTGTTCTCAACAATTCTTTCTATAATCTCTGCATTCGTCAGTTCATAAAGTAGTCCCGACTCAGTAAATATTTCATTTATTTCCTCTCGGAAATTTTCAGATATATCTGAAGTATTAAGGCAATCTATCGTTTGGTAGTTTCGATAGCTCTCATTGTTCCATCGTTCCGAGATATCCTCAATATTTTGTGCAAAGAACTCAATAAGGTCTAAAAGTGCATACTGATCATATTCATCGTCATATGTAGGTGTGCAAATCCTATCATACTCGTCTCTAAAGAGAGCCGGGATTCTTATTTTAATTCTAGTTGTATATCCTTTTTCATCAAATGCAACATAGTCACTATCTGTAAAATCATGATGACAATGTAGAGTGAACATATGTGTTAAGTTTTTTTGATATCTTTTACAACACTCTAAAAGTAGTGCATACATATCTTTGTTAATAGAATATGTCTTTTCCAGTGGTGCCCTAACACCATGCCTTTCAGAATATAATCTCATAAGCCATCTCCTTAAATTCAAATTAAACTAACCCTGTATCTTATACTTCTGCTGCCCGGAAGTAGTCTTTTCAATCGATTGCATCTTACCCGCGTGCCTATTGACATATAAGAAACAGCCTACCAAGCAAGCCTATCCTTGCGTGGTATTTGATTTCACTCATATCCTTTGAGATTTTACAAAAAGAATGTACTTTTTCTCAAAAAAGTGAACACTTTCACCCTATGTTACTATCTGTTTTCATACCATTCCTCTGGCACAAGTTTTTCTCCATCCCACCAGTCTTCTGTAATAAGACTACGGAAATTTTCATCTTTTAAATCTGCATGGTCAACAATAATCACTTGCAACTTTCCCTTTAATGCATTTGTTTTTTGAATAATGAAATTGTATAGCGTATTTACCATTTTCCAATCAGTTTTCTTTTCATCCAATTCAGATGGAAAGTAAACTTGTGATGGTTGATCCAAGAACAGAAAACTAGGCACTGGCCTGTCGGCATTTATAAAATATTTCTGCAATGCCAAATAAGTAATCAGATGAATCCCCACCCAGTTTGAACCACTGCCCAATTGCTTTAATGGCACAGGTCTCTCTGCCTTATCAACTATAACGGTAACCTTATTCATATCTAAGCGATACGGATTATCTGCATGTTCCAAATCTAGTTCCTTTGCCCAATTTGTCATATCTACAGATATTCTAGTTAATGCAGACTGCTTTTTCTCTTCAAGAGAGTCCCTATCAAGAAGTCCATCTATTTCCTCTAATCTTGATTCTATTTTATTGATCTTTTCTTCCTTGTCAGAAAGATTGTCTTGTGTTTCAACGCTCTCTAGCCATAAACTTATTCTTCCGACAACCTTTGCTCTTCTGGAATTTAAGTCTTTGATAGATTCCGACTCTGCATTTTGACGATATACTCCATCAATTTCACTTTTAATATTATTGATTTCTTCTCTTGCCTTTTGCCTAGTTTGTTCTAATTGATCTATGTACTTTCTAAGTTTTGGGCGTTCGCGTGTAACATTTTGAATGTTTTTATCAAGATTATTGATTGCCGTTTTAATCATTTCTGCATTGGGCAATGGACTCTCCATTTGATTTGAGCATAATGGACAATGACCCGGATTAAAATCTAATTTTTCGTACAGCCCAATTGAGGTTAATCTCATTTTTTGATGCTCTGCTTCGTCAAAAAAACCACCAGTTTCACCTGCAAAATTCTTTGCATTTGTAATTGCCTCATTTAACTCATCTAGTTCGTTTTGGCACATTTCCAATCGTTTTTGCAAGTAACTAAGCCTGTCCATACCCACTGTCTGAATATCAATTGGGGTCCACTCATTTATGCCATTAAGAAGTTCATGCAAACCATTGTAATCTTCAGGAGAAATGACAATATCGTTGGCTAATAGTCCAACCTGTTTAGCTTCCGACATCAACGCTATCGCCCGTTGCGTCCCACCACCTTGTAGCATTCTATTTTCTTCTATTCTTCTTTTTTCAACAGTCAACTGCCTTCTTAATATAGAACGCTCATTTTCAAGTGCTAAGGCTTCTTCGTTTACGATACCAAGAAAATACGGCATTGTGTCTTTGATTGCCTGTGTTATATGGTCCTCTGATTGTCTATGAAACAAAAAATTCTTTGCAGCTATTTCATCTTGATTCTGAAAGCAGTAATATAAGGCGTGCCTAAAATTAGCTGACAAAGGATTTCTACTTTGCCCATCTAAAGGTATATTGATGTTTTCGGCAATTCCTAATCTCTTAGTCAGGGTCTCTTCCAGTCCTGCAACATTTTCATTGGAGATGAAGTCACAGCTCTTTGGCGACTCAATATTTGCCCCAATTTCTACATAGCATGAACTAGTAGATTGCTGTCCTGCTTCTGGATTTTTTCTTGAAACAAAAACCCTTTCATTTTCGAACTGCAGCAACAATCCGTACCAAGCAACATTTTCACGAATTACACCATCTGCTATGTTGCAAGAACTCCCTCCAAGACAATAATCAATTATATCTCCAACTGCTGATTTTCCTGACTGTGATTTTCCTGAAATAATATTAACCTTACCAAGCCTAAAAGGTAAGCGGCGAACCTTACCATTTATTCCGTATAGAACTAACTCAATAATTTGCATCATGGTCTTACCCCCAAACTTATGTATATTGTTTCAACTTTGCCTGCACCGGCAAACCATTTTGCAACATGTTCGCCTTTTACTATGCATTCTTTGACTTCATCATTAGTAAATTTTGTTTTGCTCAATGGTCTGATTGTTTTTGAAATCTCCAATTCAGCATTGTTTGTTAATTGTATCAAGCCACTTTGAAGCAAAAATTCAATTGCTTCATTACTTATTGTTGCTAAATCTTTGGTTCTTTCCGCATAACCTACTTGCAATTCCGGATAACGTTGAATCCACATAAGCATTTGTGTTTTGCTTGAAATATGCTCTCTTGTATTTTTGTGCAGTATCAGTGGCAAAACAAGGTAGATAAGCGGGAACGGAAATGCCCTCTTTGAAACCTCGTTATAGGTTTTAATTGTGCTGTACAATATTCGTCCACAAAAAGCTGGATTTAGTAAATACGCAACTTCTCTTGACCTATTATCCCAACTCCTCACTTAACCACCTCACTTCCCCAACAATACTTTCAATCTATTATAAAAATCTATGTGCCAGCCTACCTTTAATTGATTCGCAAGTATATGATAACTACCACGCATAACAAAAGCTTCGCTACAAAGCGGTCTAATACGTATATCCTTTTTATCTATGCTACTAAATAATGTCTTCCCACTTTTTATTTTCTGATCCTCTGTTATTTCATCACCATAATCATTTAAGTCATCTTGCATTTCCGAAAATGCGTGTTCCCATTCGTCTACCAGCTTTCTCTCATAATCATCCAGTTCATTAACATACAACAAATCATTGCGCACCCAGTTAGCACGTTGCTGGAAGGCACGGTAATAATCCCTTAAGGCTAATTGTAATCTGCTATTTCCTAGACAAATTAATTTCAACTGTTCATAAAAAATCTTTTCTTTCACATCCAAATCACTTAAATCCACCATATCAAAAGTAGCATCAATTGGTAAGTTATCCGTTGTATATTCTTGGCTGACCGATACTATATAGGAGCGAACCTGACTTTGAGCTATAAATATTGGTGTATCTGAAACCAAGGCTTCTATAGATTTTTGAAACCACCACCCTTCTAAACGCTCACAAATAAGATTAGAGTGTCTAGGCAAACAGCAGTATTTTATCTCGTCTTTTATGTCTTTCTCAATGTTTGCGATGGTATTCTCTTTATCAATCACTATAATTTTATCAACTAGACTTCGTCTTGCTTCTTCTGAAAGTGAATTAAAGTTCATGTAGTATCCTGCATGACTTTTGTTCTTAGAATCGTTAGCTGCATTTTGCAAAAGTTGAAATGCTAAAGCACTATCCCTTATACCCGTTTCCATTTTTAAATGGTGTGCTGCAGTTCCGATAGGTGCAACAGCAGTCGTTATGATAACAAACTTAGTTGAATTAATTAAACTTGGATTTTTCTTAATTGCATCTATCCATACATTAATTGTTCTCCACATATCCGTACTAGCATTATTTAAATCACCGTGTGCTTTTACATGATGTTTTAGCTGAATTAGTATTTCTGGGCTATCGTCATTACTAAAGGCAATATCATCAAATCTTTCAATGCTAATTTGAGCCTGATCATCCGTATTTTTCAACAAAAGGTACAAAGCATATCTAACTTGGTAAAGGTACCCTATCATTTGCTCAGACGCTTGATGGTCACTCATTGTAACTACACCTCCTTGCATTTTTCTGCCCGCATTCATTATTGAATATATTCTCCTGATATAGCGAGGTTATTTTTGTAAGCAGGCTTGCACATGCTGCTTACACATTTAATCTATTTTTCTGTACTTCTGCTGACCAGAAGTAGTCTTTTCAATCGGCTGCATTTTACCAGCATGCCCATTGACATGATTAAGAAACAGTGTACCAAGTAACAACCTATCCTTACGTGGTATCCTATTCCATTCGTATCCTTTGAATAATTCCTTCACAAGAAAGACTTCACCGTCATTTAGATTTTCAGTTTCCTTAATTGCTAATTCCAATAATTCATTAACGTCCAACATTATTCTCCTTCTGACAACCACAATAACAATGTTGTTGATAATATTATTATACTCATTTTCATGATTTTGTCAATCTACAGACACAAAAACAGCCCCATTCACAAGCTACATTTTAACTATGAATGGGGCAAATCTTTTTATAATTCCACTTCAATCTCTATCTCTGATTTGAATCTTACAACAAACTGCTTATCATGCACAGTGACCTGTTCCACCAACTGCCGCACCATTTTATCATCATACTCAATTATTTCTGCACCTTGTTCTTTCAAAAAATCCGCCATTTCTATAACACGCTGTCGTTTGGTATGCCGTTCTGCATTGTGTTCCAATGTGCCCTGTTTCAATTCCCGCAGCCGATATATCTCGTCAACCACTGCATCATAATCCACTTGCGAACTGGCATACTGAATGAGTTCATTCTGCAGTTCCTCAAGCTGGCATTCAATGATATCTATGTCCTTATCAAATTTTTCACCAAGAGCCATGGCAATGTTATTCATCAATATCCCCAAAAACTCATCCCGACCAGCAATGGTTTGGTTTATAGCCTTCAGCACACCACTCTGCAAATCAGATTCCAGTATGGTTGGCGAGTCACACTCACAACCTTTTTCCTCCAGCCTGCTTACACATCTCCAGACAACGGATTTCTTTCCACGATTGTTCCAATGTACTCTGCGGTATATATCCCCGCACTCACCGCAGAACACAATGCTGGAAAGGGCATACTTGGAACTGTAAACTCGCTTGCTGCCATTTCCTGTCCGCAGGTTAGCTCGACGAACAATTTCTTCCTGCACCTGCATATATAAATCTCTCGGAATAATCGCTTCATGCGAGTTTTCTACATAATACTGCGGCACTAAGCCATTATTGACCACACGCTTCTTGGAAAGAAAATCTACTGTATAGGTCTTTTGAAGCAGAGCATCCCCAATATATTTTTCGTTTCGGAGGATTTTTTTTATTGTCTCCGGCCGCCACTTCGGTTTGTTTGCCGCCGTTAATATACCGTCTGCTTCAAGCCCTCTGCCAATCTCCAGCAGACTGGCACCTTCCAAATACTCACGGTAAATCCGTTTGATAATCTCCGCTTCTTCAGGAACAATGACCAGCCGTTTATTTTCGTCTTTGGTGTAGCCCATAAATCGGCTGTGGTTTATTTGTATCTCGCCCTTTTGATAACGGAAGGCAATGCCCATTTTCACATTTTGGCTGGTAGAGCGAGATTCCTCTTGAGCGATGGACGCCATAATAGTCAGCATGAGTTCACCCTTGCTGTCGGTGGAAATGATGTTCTCTTTTTCAAAGAACACTGGGATATTTTTCTCTTTAAGCTGCCGGGTATAATTTAATGTATCCAGCGTGTTCCTTGCGAAACGGCTGACCGATTTTGTAATAACATAGTCGATTTTGCCCGCCATACAATCCTCAATCAGCCGATTAAAATCTGTTCTCTTCTTTGTATTTGTGCCGCTTATAGCCTCATCAGCGTATATGCCGGCAAATGTCCATTCCGGATTTTGCTGGATATAATTTGTGTAGTGGTTGACTTGTGCCTCGTAGCTTGTAAGCTGCTCTTCGTCATCCGTAGAAACTCTGCAATATGCCGCTACTCTCAGCTTTGGCTGTGCGCTGCCCAGCGCAGCTTGAACCCTTGCTCTTGCCGGGATAACCGAAACATTAGGCTTTGCCATCCGCATTCAACTCCTCTCCGTAATTTTTATCATTTATAAATACAAACGTTGCCGTGCCGCCATGCGACACCTCAATCCGTTTTATAATCTTCTGCATGAACTCACCATCGAACTCTGCTGGAATCCGCTCCAAAGCGTTCAGCAGCTTTTCCGTTTGATAATCGAAATCATCAATCTGCGTCTGAGAATACGCATATTCCGCTTGTTTGAATGGTTCATCGTATTTTTTCTCAATCACGACCGGCTTTCTCGTTGGTTTGGCAGTTATCTCTGGAAGATCAATCCTTCCGATAATCCGCATAAAAGCCGCTTCAAACTCACTTTCAGAAATCATGGGGCTGTTACAGCAAAGCTTACCGCTTACAATTCGCCGACTACATTTCCAGCGTTCCTTACCGTTATCAGCATATCGGCGGTAGTCACTGTTGCATTCGGAGCAGAAAATCAATCCCCAAAATGCCGATATATTTGACTTATCCCTCGCAAAATAGTTCTTATTCCTGCCAAGCCTGTCGATTCGTCGCTTACGTTCATCCTGTGCCTTATTCCACAGTCCCTCATCAACAATCGCTGGATAAAAATCATCACCCATATAAAACTTGTTTTCTATCATTCTGCCAAGAGAGGCGTGTTGCCTGTGTATGCCGATTTTTTCAGCCGCCGGTTCAAGGCCGGAGCCTGACACATATTCCTCAAAGAGTAGTTTTATTTGATGAGCCTTCTCCGCATCCAGCGTGGCTTTTCCGTTTTCGATACTATATCCATATGGTATATGTGCCATTATCTCGCCATCCTTTCACTTAGGCATAGTCCGCATTTTAATCTGAACCCGATTTCCGTGGGCGAAAATACTGTAATTCCTATTACGAACCGCTTAAAAATTTCGTCGCTGTATTCCTCAATAATGCCGTGCCTGTTCAAATGCTTTAATAGCTCCTCGGCTTCAAAGACGGTCGTTTCTTCACCATCAATGCCGGATTGCAGTATAGCTCGTTTTTCTTTCAGCCGAACCGTCTCCGCCTGAAGCACATTGTTTCGCTCATTAAAAAGAGCAGGTTCCAAGTAGCCTTTTGACATCAGTCCTGTCAGCACTTGAACCTGCTCTGAGTTTTCTTGTATCAATTTTTCAATCTGTTTCAGTTCCTCGTAAGATTGACCGCTGTCAGTTCTTTTGAGGGTGTCTACCAACGGCTTTAAAATAGCAACTCTTCCGCTGTAAAGCCTGTTCATCATTGTTACAAATGCCGCCTTGATATACTCATCTCGGATGAAAATCATTGAGCAGTCCTTGCCCCCTGTGTCGATGTGCTTGTTGCAACACCATGCCACATATTGACCGGGCTTGCCCGGCATATGGATTCTTCGCTTAAAAGTAGAGCCACACTCACCGCATGTTATGATGCCTGAAAAAGCGTAGCGGTTACTGTACTTTCCGATACCCTTATGAATCCCTTTTTCTTTACCTCTTTGCGCTAAGATGGAAGCCGCCGCCTCAAAGTCCTCTCGGCTGACAATGGCCTCATGGTGGTTTTTCAAATAATATTTATCTTCTACACCATCATTGTTATGCCTTGTGAAGTTATCATCGGTATAGGTCTTTTGAAAGAGAACGTCCCCGATAAATTTTTCATTTTCGAGTATCCCTCGGATAGTAGTTGATGTCCACTGCTTTCCACGCTGCGGAGAGACGCCGTCTTTATTCAGTCCGACTGCTACCGCTTGTGTGCCGCTTCCGGCAAGAACCTCTGCAAAAATGCGTTTGACAATCTGTGCCTGTTCCTGATTGGGAATGAGTGTTCCGTCCTTATAATCGTAGCCATAGGGCGGGTTTGCCAGCTTATAGGTACCGTTTTGAAAGCGTTTCTTTATACTCCATTTGCTGTTTTTTGATATTGACACTGACTCTTCAGCCGCCAAAGAACTGAGTATGGATAAAATTAACTCGCTGTCCATGGTGCTTGTGTTGATGTTCTCTTTTTCAAACAGAATCGAAATGCCAAGGTCTGTCAGCCTGCGGACGATTTCCAAGCAATCCTTTGTATTTCTTGCAAAACGACTGATGGATTTCGTGATTATAAAGTCAATTTTTCTGTTTTCACAGTCTCTCAGAAGTTTCAGGAATGCGGTTCGCTTTTCTTTTTTCGTACCGCTCATTCCTTCATCATAGTACAACCCTGCAAATTCCCAATCGGAATTGGACTTGATGATGCGCTCATAATGAGTTGTCTGATTTTCAAGGCTTGAAAGCTGCTCATCGCTATCGGTTGATACTCTGCAATATGCCGCAACACGAAGTTTCCTTCGAATAAAAATATTGTTTGATGCTGTTTCAATTTTTGTAATTTTCTTCATCAATTCCACCTCCAATCGTGTGGTACATGATACCTCTGAAACCTTGTAATAGCAAGTAATTAAGGCATTATTTCAGCCAATCTCGGCTTAAAACTTTTACGGTTTAGCAAGTCAATTTTTGTGTATTCTTCCTTAGTAATAAGACCTTTAGCAAGTATCTGCTGAAGGAGCTTCACAGACACATTGTAATTCAGTTCGTTTTGAAATTGCTCCTGTGACATACGCCAAAACCTCCTTTGAGAATCGAAACGGCTCTCCTTTATGTCAGAGAGCCGTTTCATACAATTCTGTTTACTTATTTGGAATTTTCAGAACCCGACCTGTCTTTATCGTATCCGAGGTCAGTCCGTTCAGAGTTTTAATCTCCGGGTACTGGGAGCCGCTGCCGAGCTTTACCTGTGCGATGCCCCACAGTGTATCGCCCTTTTTGACGGTGTAACTCTCGTAGGCGGTACCGCCGCCGGAATAGACTACATTGCCGCTTTCATCAAAGACGGAATAACCAGCATTCTCATCGGCGCACTTTTTGGCATTGTCCAGAATCTTGAACGCACCCTTCTGTGATTTCGAGTCGCTCCAGCTTTTCCGGACGCGATAAAGTGTTGTTGAAGATTCCTGTGTGGGAGCAACCTCCAGCTCGGATGCTGTACCACCAGAAGAACCAGCTAACGACACCTTGACCGCAGTGCGGAAGGTGTCCATTGATTTCCCATGCTTCGGAAACCAGTGCATGACATCCGCATGGTTGCTGGCAATCCCACGCTTGTACCCCTCGCTGTGGCAGATAAGCACTCCGTCCTTCGTGGGATCGAGATTGTACATCTTGCAGAGGTAAGCGCAAAGCTCGACCGCTTCCTGATATACCTTGTTGAAGTATGTTGCGTCGGTCAAACCGTCCTCGCAAATCTCGAAAGAAATGTGCGTATTATTACCGTCGCCGCCGCAGTGCCAGCCGCGATGATTCCACGGCAAAGTCTGGTATGTGGCGATGGAGCCGTCAGCCAGCTTGCCGATAAAGGCGTGGACGCACACCTGCCGCCCGTCCGGATTGGATTGGTTCCAGTGGTTGTTGTACTGGTTCACGCCGAGCAGACCGTCATCGGGTCCGACATAGCGTTTCAGATTCGGATTGTTGGCTCCGGTCGAGTGTACCATGATTCCCTTCGGCGTGATGGTCTTGCCCGCGATATAGCAGGCGTTTTTGGTTAATAAAAGTGTTTTCAAGTTCATGGAAAATCCTCCTTCTGTTTTGTTTTCCGGCGTTTCATCCATAAAGCCGACAACGCCGCCATTGCCGTAATCGTGGACAATGGTAGCGCCGTCATAGTAAAACGCCAGTATTTCGTTGTAGGGTACTCCGTTCTTTGCCGCCCACATCGCGCCGACCTGACTCATGCCGACTCCGTGGCTGGCGGTGGTCTGTTTTTCGGCATTGGCGGCAATGTCCCACTCATCCGTCTTGTTGAGGTAATACGGATAGTGGCGGCTCCACACATCACCGCTCCGCTTGGTCTGACCGCCGTTGGATGAGGAGTAGAAGCAGTCGATGATTTCGCCGCCGTAGCAAAGCACCTGTCTTGCCGTTTCCTCCACAGCCTGTCGGCTTCTCGGACTGAACTGCGCAAGGCTGTAACGGTAAGCCTGAAACGAAGTCGTATCGTCCATAATTGTTCCCGTCAGCGCCCGCTTGAGTGCGAACGTCCTTGCGGCGACCGCCTGTGCCTTCAGCGCATCTATAGCCGACGATTCGTACACCTCGGCAGGTACCACGCCACAGAGATATTCCTCAATGGGAAGCTCCACCGGTTCTGTGCCGTACTGCGCGGTGTTTTCCGCGCGTGTCATTTTGATTTTGATATTCATTCACTGTCGCCGTCCTTTCCTGATTTGTTGTGTAGCTGCGCCAGTACATCCTTCAGCTTCTCAGGGACTGGCAATCCGAGATGAGCCGCGTTCTCAAGAAGCGACACGCCTTCATTGCTCAGATAAAAGAAAATGACAGCCGTCCGGAGGATGCTGCCATCGCCAATGATCTGTGTGTCGAGAATATGCCCCACGCCGACCATCACAAAAATGAGAATCTTTCGGAAAAGCCCCTTGAATCCTACCTCGCTGGACAGTTCCTTGTTCACAATGGCGCACATCACGCCGGTCAGATAGTCAATCGCCACAAAAGCGATGAGTGCGTATAGGAAGCCGTCCAGCCCTCCCAAAAACCACCCTAACCAGCCGCCAGCCGTGGCGATTGCCACTTGAATCCCGTACCAAATACCTTTCACTGTCAAAACCTCGCTTTCTTAAATTTTGTATATATAAAAGCGCCTCCGTCCAAGGACGAAAGCGCCATTATATTTGTTAACCGTTATTTAGTTATATCTGCTTCGGAAGAGCCTCCCACAGCCGCATATCCTCCTGCCCAAGTGACCACATGGCGAATCCCCGAAGGTTCCACCGGTAGGCCGCCTCGTTCGCCCAATACACCAGCGAATCCACATCCTGATAGTAGAGAATGGAAAAGCCATCCGCGTCCCCGAGGAACAGCCGTGCAATCCATACGTTGATATCCTTCGGAATCACTTTTGCGGTGTAATTGCCACCGCACGTTATCTGGAGCAGGTCGGAGTGGTAGAAGTCATAGTCCATTGAAATATCCTCGCTCCGGGTACTGCTTTCTTCCACATCCGAGGTGAGCGTGAACACCTGAAACTCGTTGTCCCATACCGCATTGGAGCGTGATAACCGACCGTAGCTTTTTGTCGTGCCGTCCGGCATGACCACATCAAACGCCTCATATGGCTCATACGTCCATGCGTCCCCGAGCCGGAGCAGTTCGCACTTGATTTGCCCGTCCGACTGGATACCGCAGTATCCGGTCGAGGCGCTGACCGTAGCCGTGAAACGCAGCGTGTTGCTGTTACCGGAGTAAACCCGTACCCTTGTTCCTCGCTTACGCATCTCAATCAGATACATATTCGGATTCGTCCGGATGTCGGCAGCAGATGTCTTGGAGTAAGAAGCGCTGTAGCTGCCGAGCAGCCATGAGCCTTGATATAACTCCACGCGCTGAGTGTCGATATTGATACAGCAGAATACATTACCGCAGAACACACCGGCGCGTCCGCTTCCGTTCGATGGGAAAGCGATGCGCGCCCTGATATGAACGTCACTGAAATTGTTGTACTTCCACGCAAGCTCGCCGCTTCCTTCAAGCTGCGAGTAAACCCTTGTCGAAGCGTACTGGTCACTCCTCCACACAGCCCAACTTCCTGACAACGTCTTCCAGTAGGTGGTTTGGAGGGTGACCGGGTCACGGAAGTCCTCGTACCATATGAGCGCGCTGTCCGGCTTTCGGCGCAGAACCTCCGTGGTCAACTTGAAACCTTTATCCGGCTCGGCCATGTTGCCGTCCACATCTTTGAACCGGCGCGGAGCGAGTGAAAATGCGGCTTCACCAGCGGACGGTGCTTCCGAGAAGTCCGAGCATACACGAAAGCCGTAAAACTGAACGCCGGGTACGCCGCCGCTTAACACGATGGTGTGCTGTCCGGCAGAAAGACTCCGGCTTTTGGCAAGCGTCAGCCAGCAGGTATTTACCCAAAACGGCCACCACAGGCGGGTTTCAGAGAACGCTTTGACCGTTCCGTCCAGCGAAATATTGATGGCGTTCTTATCCCAAAACGGGTAGCAGAGCCGCACCGCCACGTCATATGTGCCGGACTGCGAAACGGTAAAATTAAATGTCGCTGTACCGCCTTCGCCTAACGTGGCGGTGGTTTCGCCAATAATGACGTTGCCGGTATATGAGTCCGGCAGACCGTTCCGGTCGGTATATATCGTACCAAATGAGGTGCGCTGCTGTTTGCCATAGCAAGTAAGATAACGGCGGCGGTTGTAGCTTTCCTGTGTGATAGGAGTAATCTTCTCGGTAGCGTCCCACCCCTCCATGTAGTCGTAAACCTGCGGCAGCGCCCACGGCACCTTGTCATGGTCATCCCAATAAGCGATGATGGGGATAAGCGGCTGCGGAGGAGCGTCGTCGGTGAAGTTATACGCGCCTGTCATCCACAGCTTGGCGGCGTAGTAGGTATTGGAAACACCGCGATAAGTCTTGCCGAGATTAGCGGGTGTGTCGTAAATCTGCCAGTTCCAACCGTATGCCGGAAGCCCCATGAATACCTTGTCTGGCGACATGACCTGTGTGGCATAATCATAAATCCCCTCCAGCCAACTTCGCGGCGAGACAGGACCGGGCGCAGAACCAGCCCATGCCATGCCGTAGGACATAATCGCCGCCGTGTCGCAATAAGCATTCAAATCGGCATAAACGCACCAGTTCTCACCGCCCACCGAGCCATTGACGGAGGTCATTCCGGGCAGGCAGATGTTGACCAGCATGGAGGAGTTATAACTTTTCACGGTGTTGTAAATATCCCTGAACAGCGTGTTCGCTGTATCCCTGTTTTCGTATTCGCCGCCGCGCTCCAGATCGATATCCACTCCGGCGCACCACGGATATTTCTGCATAATACGCACAATCTCCGACAGGAACTTCGTTTTCGCACCGTCCGTGTTATTTCGGAGCGCGGTGAAGATGGAAGCCGTACCGTGGTTCATAATGGTCAGCAGCCATTTGATGTGCGTCCACTTATTGATATACGTCAGCATATTGCTTATACTGGTGCCGGTTTCGGTAATCGTGCCGGTAATATCCACCTCGAACGTAAAAATACCGACTGTGTCCAGCCGGTCTCCGTAGTCACGAAGCGCCTGATACATCCGCGTGTTGCCCATGAACGACCACACCATGCACCGTTTGCCTTTCAGATAATCCCTGCTCATGGCCGTTCATCTCCCTTCAGCATCTCTGTATATTCAAAGTACACCCGCGCCGATTTCCTGTCTTCCAGCATCACTTGATGCTTGCTGTCATGGGCGGCGGTGTATTGGTAAAATCCATTTTTTGTAGTTGCCACGCCGTTTTTTAAGCACTGCCGCTTGCTGGCAAGCAGCGCAAGCTCATCACCGGCGTTCGCCGCCGCAAGGAATATGACGGCATGAGAACCCGCGCCCTGCGAGAGCGATATGCTCCCAGCGTTCATGTCTTGGATGGGGTAAATGTAACAGTCCAACCCTGATGAGGTGCCACCATTGTCAACATGAGCAGCCCCGTCAGAGATTCCGCTGAGATTGAAAATAATAATGGTATCGCCTGTGCGAACTACACCGTTATGGTACCGCGCCGGATTTGATGAGTTCTTTAGCATAGTCGTGGTGTGCGGCGTGTAGCCGGTGAGCCTGTCGCCCTCCTGAAGCTGAAGGTCGGTGAAGTATATAACTCCGGTGCAGTCTGCAATCAGCGGACGCAGCGTAACGCTGACAATACGTTTTTCTTCTTTTAACTTGAGCGTTTCTGTGAACCGGATAAAGTTTATTACCAACAACCGCACCTCCTTTTTAGCAAAGAAAAAAGACCACCGGAGCGGTCTTTTACATCAACAAAGAACTTGCTTTGGCAAGTGGTTTGAATATAAACATAGTGCTTTTACATCAACAAAGAGCTTAATGCGAACTTACTTTATCTGCAAATAATTCATTTTATATTCAGGTTTAGATAATTGTTCATCCATTTGGTATGGCTTTATATCGTTATCCTTTGCATATCTAAGCAATATATCTCGATTTACATCTGATATTTGACATCCAAAATAGATTGCTTTAGGTTTGCAATACAACCATTTCTGTTGATTATCCTTATTCAAGCAATGAAGTTGCATTCGCCATTCTTTTTCATGTCTCCAACAAGTTGCCTTATATGTATTTGCTTTTTGTAAAGCTAACTTATCTGGTATACTACTGAATTTAGAGTGCTTTGGATCTACTCCTAACGTTTGAAAAATCCGACCGCTGACAAGAGCCATAGCAAATTCTGTTGCATCATATCGTTTGTTGGTATAAACAACAGGGTACAGCTCATAAGTAGCATAATTCATGCATTTATTGTTACAGTTATCACATTTCGGAACGAATTCAACAAAATCATACTCAAGAGCAAAACCTTTATGCGAGTTTGCATAATAACTCCACATTAACGGTTCTCTAATGCTTTGTGAAAAACATGCGATTTTAGGGTTTGTTCGAAAATGAAGCAAAACAGTATTACGAGCTTCCCTAATTTCAGTTTCTACAAATGACATATAATTGGCAAGTATATCAGAGGCTTCATTGATTGTTTTTTCAAAATATTCCTGTGGCTGATTAAAAATCCCTTCTATCATTTCTTTTGGAAATGCCTCATCAAAAAATGGAGGCAATGTTCTTGTCTTATAAGCATTAGAAATAATATCTGCCAAAGGTAATGCTTTAACAAATTCAAGATGTTCTTGAATTAATTTTTCATTAAAGTAAACGAGGCAATCATGCGGATCATTAAAATTATTTGGAGTATTAAAAAATATTAAGTTTTTGCGAAACGCATCTATACTATACTCATTACACTCTCTATATCTAAACAATCTTCTTGGAAGATTACTATTTATCATATCGACAAGTGGCTTGCGTAATAAGGTCGTTTCGTCATAAGTTGATATTTCAGGAACAATGGTTTCTCTTAGCAAATCCCCATATCGACTATTAAACGTTTTCGTTTTAGGCATCTTCTCTCTCCTGTTATTAACCAATAATATACTTTAAAAGTGATTATTTCAACATTTATGACACAGACTATGTTTTTATTTTTTATTATATCACAAATTTCTTAAAAATTCTACCGATTCACTCAACTTTCACCCATCCAGCGTCCACTTGATTTCGCAGACATGACCGACCCATCCGGTAGCAACGGTACCGGCCTGCAGCATAATATCGGTAAAGTACACCTCGCCGGTACAGTTCGTGATACACAGCCGGATAGTGATGGAGCGCAGCCTGCCGTAGCCCTTGGGCGAAGCGTCCCGCGCCGTATGTTGAAAATATGCCATGTATACACCATCCTTCCTTTAAAATAAATCAATAAACCGCGTTTCGGTCGTGCCATCTTCATACTCGAACACTACCTCAATGCCGACCTGACCGTTCGTGCCTTTTTGAAGGTTCTCGGAGCCAATCTGCGCCGAAATCGTGTAATTGCGCCGTGAAGCCGGATAGACCGTCTGCGCCATACTCTTGGTGCCGGACACCCCGACCGCCTTGAAAGAAGCCGTGCCGCTTACGCCGTTTTCAGCATCCACAACGAAGCCGGAGTTCTGCCAGTAGGCGAAACCGTCATCGGCTCGGGAATTACGCAGATGGTTGAACGGCACCATATCCTTGACTTCCTGCTGGACAACGCTGGACTGGTCAAGCTGGTCAGCAGTCGTGTCGGATGATGAGTCGCCCAATTCGCGCAGCTTGCTGGAAAGCTCCAGCACCGTTTTCCACGGCTCCTGCAGATTGTACTGCCGCCCGATGATGCGCGTCTGAATGGTCAGGTTTAGATCTCGGTCATCCACCGTGACTATATCGCCAAGCGCCCAATCCTCGTGTTCATAGCCGGTCAGCACCGACAAGTCCATGGCTGACAGCACATAGGAAACGCGCGGCTTCGAATACTCGGCAAGGCGCATTTTAGCGAACTCAAGCATCTGGTAAGGATTCGTGAAATTGGAGCAGTCCAGCGTGGAAACCCGTACCTCGCTTGAATAAGTGTAATCCTCCACATACTCCTTGCCGCCGTTGATAAGGGAAAAGGTCATGCCATCCTTGCCGTAGGCGTACAGCCGCGTCACCAATGACCGGGTATCCACAACACGTTTGATGCTGTTGAGGTTCTTTTTATAAGCGAACAGCGCGCCGGATTCCTTGCCGCTGAAGGTAAGCAGATGTACGATCTTGTTACCGTTATCAAACACAAGGTCGCCGCCGTGAATATCCTGTACTTTTCGGAGGATGGCCAGTGCATTTTTTTCCTCACACTTCCATGTTCGGAGCGTGGTTACGGTGACCGTACCGAGAGACCAGCCGGTACCCTGCAGGGCATAACGCATGGGAACGTCTGGCTTGTCGGCGTTATATTCCACCGTCTGCTTTTCAGCAGAGTAAGCCAGATCATAGAAAGCGGCCTCGGCGTACACTGACGTGACCGCACTGCCGCCCGAGCCTTTTTCGTCGGTGATGGTGCGGATGCGGTAAATGTCGCTGACAATCTGCACAGCCTTCTCATTGTCCAGCGTCAGCCGCTTGGCGTCGCTGTACGGCAGCTTGAACTCCAGCGTATCCGCGCCGTTGACTTCACCGGTGACGATGATATCGTAGGCATTTTCCAGCACAGATTCCCACGCGCCGTTTTTATCCAGCACCATCGGCCGGGCAAAACCTAACCGCTCATATGGCGGCTTTGGTATATCGTTTAGCTGAATGTCCAGCAGCTTGGGAGTCAGCGAGGTGTCGGAAGTTGTCAGTGTAACTCTATATTTAATGTAGGAACGGTTCGGAGAAGCTAATTCGCCGTTGCTTCCAACCGACTGCCACGCCGACCAGTCCTGTAAATCATCCGAGGTGGACGTTTCAATAAGGCTGACTGCCGTTGTCCCTGCCGTATATTCACTGGTGACCGACACCCGGCCGCTGCCGGAGAGGGAGCAGGGAGCCGCTATGGTTTCCAATACGCCGCTCTCGGCATATTTACCGTCTGTACGCTTGAGAAGCACCGCGCCGGGTTCTGTCAATGCATCCACATCTGCGGACGAATCCGCTCCGTTGCCAAGCATCGCCTGACGAAAATATACCGCCAAGTCTTCAATGGTGAGCTTGCTATCCGTTTCAAAAAACCAGTCGTCAAAACCTCCGGCATACCAATAAGTGTCCGTGTGGCGTCCCATTTCAATATTGGCCACACAGGATGCGTTCAACACTCCGGTAAACGTCCGGACGGGAGCCGTCCAGGCCGTACCGTCAGCCCTGTCGCACAGTATTATCTGCGAGGTTTTCGCCGTAACCCCGATAATGGCGGCGATAAAATACCAGCCGTTGTTGACCATAGAGAAGTCCGGTGTTTCGTTCTGGTCGAGAATCAACGTGCCGGAGGAATTGTATAACATCATGCGCGGTCTGCCGCTGTACAGTGATATATATAAAATCGGCTGTCCGGGACCGCTACGTGTATTGAAAATCGGCGTGTAGGTGTTGCCGACCGAATAAGTGGTCGGGTTTATCCAACCGCCAACGGCGATTTTATCCCCAAGGTTACTAAAGAACGTGCCATCGTTTGTAGCGATGAGGTGAGTTTTTTCCGTTGTGGGATTTGTGATATTAAAGCGAAAATACCGGCCGTGACGCCCTTCGCGTAATCCCGCCGTCGTGCCTGACCAGCCGGAAACGGTGAAATGCCGCCCTTTTCCGGAGGAATCCAGCAAACGCATATCGCTGTCCGGCGCGGATTCATTGAACCGCCACATGGCGGCGGTCTGCTCGGTTATCGGAAACTCGCCTGTGAAATCTTCTTGTCTTGTGAGAATTGATTTTACCGCCACGATATCACCTCCACCGGCTCTGCGCCTGTATTTTTAATTCCGTAAATGTCGCGCCGGTAACGCTGACGGTTACGGTGTTAGTTCCTTTTTGAAGCATCGGAAAGTTTAATTCCTGCAGACAGGGCAGCCCGTTGCGGAGCGTTTCGCCCTGTGCGTTTACCACCTTTGCGGTAACCTTGCCGGTGTCGATGACCAGCGTTTCGCCGGAAGCCAACGCACCCACAATCTTAAGCTCACTGTCATTTGTCTTCAGCGAAACATAAGCAGAGGTTCCGGAGGAGATGACTCCCTTGAGGAGATACACCGGTTCAGAGTCCGTGTTGCCTTTAGTGCGCCGGACTTCATGCGTTCCGGCCGTGCTTATGGTGTATGTCTCGTCAGTCAGGGCATAGGCGTGTGGATCAGGGCAGACGAACTTTAAGTCGAACGCGCCCGCCGACCGGAGCAGACGGTCGCAGTCCACGGCTTCGGAGAGCCGCGCCATGAAATACCTGTCCGGTACGTCATCCAGCACAAGCTCACGAAGCCCCCGCAATGGATCAAGCCACTCTACCATGTCGTCCAATACTGACACAAGTGCAGCGAAATTTCTCTGCGGTAACACGCCGCACCGGACAATAATGCTCCGTTCGGCGCTGTCACAGCCGAAGTCGGCCACGCCGGGTTTTCCGGGTACGGTCACATAGGAGTTGCGCAGGGAGGGAGATACCTGCCAGTTTGTCAGCCGCGCTCTGATTTTCATGCCCTGCGACGATATTCCGTTATATATAAAGCCCATTATTTCTCCCTCCTTTATGCCGGACTAAAGCGCCCCTGCGCCCTCGACCCGGTTTGCATTAAGTTGTACAATTCCTGTGAAATCCTGCGGATATCGTCCTCGGTGCGGACAATCATCTGCTGGACGACTACAAGCGGACTGTTTCCATAACCGCCGGCACCGCCAAATCCGCCACTTCCGTTGACGTTCACACCGGCATCTACATCAAAATCAGTGGGGATGGCATTCTGCATATCCTCGCTGACCTGTTCCATCGCCCGTTCGAAGCCCACGCCGATGCCTTCGCCCATGTTGCCGCCAAGCTCCGCGAACAGGGTGGACGGCGAGTGTATGCCGAAGAAGTTTTTAATCTTGTCTACCACGCCGCCGAAGAATCCGGAAATTTTACCCCACAGCCAGTCGGCCACGTTCGTGATGCCCTGCCACAGTCCCTTGATGAGGTTGCTTCCGATTTCCACCATCTTGCCGATGTTGTCGGTAAAGCCTTTAACGATCGCGGAGATAATCTGCGGTATGGCCTTCACAATTTCAACGATTATGGTCGGCAGAGCCTTAATCAGCGCAATGAACAGTTGAATGCCCGCCATGATGATCTTATCGATGTTCCCGATAATTGCCTCCACAAGACCAGATACGATAATCGGTATCGCCGCTATGACAGAAGTAATAATCTGCGGCAGAGCCTGTATGAGTGATACCAGCAGGTCGATTCCGGCTTGGATAATCATCGGGATGGACTGGATAATGGCCGTCACCAGAGACGCGATTATCTGCGGTATGACCGCTATGATGCTGGCGATGATTTCAGGCAGCGCGGTTACCAGTGACACCAAAAGCTGAACGCCCGCATCAATTATCTGCGGAATCGCCCCGATGAGAAAATCCAGTATGGCAGTTATAATGGCCGGAAGTGCTTGTATCAACTGCGGTATCGCCGCCAACAATCCCTCGGCAAGCCCAAGTATAAGCTGCAGAGCCGCGTCCAGCAGCAGAGGCAGGTTATCCAGCAGTGTCTGGCAAATCAGCACGACCGCCTGTATTATGGCAGGAATAAGCTGCGGGAGTGCCTCGCCAATCCCTGAAACCAATGTGGCAATCATCTGAATCGCCACTTCCACCAACGCCGGAAGGTTGGCGAGGATGCCGTCAACCAGCGCAAGCACAAGCTGGAGCGCGCCGTCGGTCAGTCCGGGCAGTGCAGCGATGACTCCCTCAAGCAGAGCCACAATAATGTTCGAAGCCGCGTCCACGATGACCGGAAGGTTGTCAATGAGCGCCTTACCGAGCATAGTAATGATCTGCATCCCAATGTCCACAATCTGCGGGAGCATTTCGGCAAACATATTCACAAAGTTGGTGAGAAGCTGACCGACCGCCTCGCCAATCTTAGACCAGTCGCCTTCGGCGGCCTGCAGGTTCTGCGTAAAGGTTCGGATGATGCCGGTAGCGTCCTCCATGAAACCCTGTTTCATTGCCGCAAACAGGGAGCCGATTTCAATCTGCATACCCTCGACGGCGCTGTTGAAGGAACGCTCCGCACCGGCAAGCCCGCTCTCCATCGTCTCGGCCATAGCCTGCGCCGCACCATTGGAGTCAATGATAGCTTCCGACAGTTCATCGAACCGGCCTGTAGTAGCACCCAGCAAGGCATTGACCGAGTTCAGGTCGGTCTTGTTAAAGATATCGGACAGTGCGTTAGTGCGCTCCTCCTGCGACATATTGGAGAGTTCGCCATTCAGATCATTCATGATGTCGTTAAGCTGCCGCATGTTACCCTGACTGTCGTACACCGACACCCCGAGTGACTTAAGCTGTGCGGCGGCTTTGTCGGTGGGGGATGCAAGGGAGAGCAGCACGTTCCGAAGGTGTGTGCCGCCCTCGCCGCCCTTGATGCCGTTGTCGGCCAGTACGCCAAGGGATGTGTTTAAGGTGGATAATTCCTGTCCGGTGGATGTGGCCGTTCCCGCGACAACAAGGATGCCTTCGCCCAACTGCTGTACGCTGGTGTTGGACTTCTGCGATGTTTTCGCCATCTGATCCATGAATACGTCTATCTCGGACGTTTCCATCTTCAGCGCGCTCATCGCGTCGGTGACAAGGTCGGAAGTGGAAGCCAGTGACATATTGCCCGCCGCGGCAAGGTTCAGCACGGCGGGGAGCGTCTCAGCCGCCTTTTCCGCGTCATATCCGGCAAGAGCGAGGTAATTTAATGCTTCAGCGGCCTCTGATGCGGAATAGCGCGTGTTCGCTCCGGCGTCCTTCGCAGCCTGTTCCAGCAGCTTGTAGGATTCGCTTCCGTTCTTGATTTCGTCGGCGCTCATACCCATGGTGGCGGCGACCTGAAGCATAGAATCCTCAAAGGTGGCGTACACGTTGACGCAGTCGTTAATTTTGCTTGCCGCCGCGCCTACAGCCGCCCCGATGGCCGCCACGGCCGCCGCAAGCGCCACGCCGATGCCTTTGGCTACCTCACCGAGCTTTTCCATCTTGCCGCCCGATTTTTCCGACTTGTCGCCAGCGTCCTCAACCGCATCGCCGTAATCTTCGGCGCCTTCCTCCGCGTCCTCGAAGCCGTCGGCATTTTCGTCCAGCGACTTGTTGTTTTTATCCAGTTCCTTTTCCATGCCGATTAACTCGGCTTCGGCGTTGTTAAGCTGGATTGCCCACGCCTGTGTGCGCTTATCGGTATCGCCAAAGGACTCGGAGGCGTTGGCAAGAGCCTGTTTCAGCGTTGAAATTTTGTCCTTCTGCGCTTCGATTTCCTTATTCAGAACTGCGTTTCGCGCCGTAACCGCCTGTACGGATTTGTCGTTCTTATCGAACTGCACCGACACAAGATTCATCTCGGAACCGAGAACTTTGAAAGACTGATTGATGTCCTTCAATGCGTTTTTAAATTCTTTTTCGCCGTCTATGCCAATCTTCAAGCCAAAATTGTCAGACAATACCATCGCCTCCTTCCCCTGAAAGATTCAAATCCCCGCAGGAATCAGATTCCATCGGGGATTACATCATCAATAAAAAGCTCCCGTTTCGGTTTCGCCATGCCGAGGAACTGCCTGTGGCACTCCCACAAATCCAGCAACAGTCCTACGGGCATGAGCCACGTTTCCTCCTCGGAGCGGTTTAAGTGTACCGTTCCGTAATATAAAAGCCGGGTAAACGTTTCTTCATCGCTTACCCGACTTCGGCGTTTTTTGAGTTGTCCTCTTCACTGAAAATCTCACGCTTGGTGCCCCGGAACATTGCCTCCATAATTGCGTTCTTGTAATCGGCCAGTTCCATAGGCGAGGTGAGAAGCTCCACCTCTTCCTCCAGCAGCACATCCTTGGGATTATCCTTGTTTTTCAGGTTGTGTATCAGGATGCTCTGATTCGCCAGCAGCGTAATCAGCCACACGATTTCATCCAAAGCCATTTCAAAATTCTCGGATTTCATTAGCTTGTCGCCCAAGTTCCCAAGGCCGCCGTACCGCTTGCCGATTTCCTTCGTGGCGCGTGTGGTGAGTATCATCTCATATTCATCGCCGCCGATTTTTACGATGGCGCTTCTTTCATTAACTGTATCAGCCATTACAATCAACCTCCCTCACTGTTGAACACCGGCTCGTAGACCTTCGTGTACCAGCCGGATATGGTTTCTGCCGAAACGCCCTCATCATCGGCATTAGCCTCCGCTTTCCACGGATGGTTGCCGTTGCCGTCCAGCTTGTTCCGGCGCGATATGGTGCCTTCGATGGTCGGCGTCTGGAAAGAAATGCTGTCTCCCTTGGTGGCGAGATTGGTACTCGGCACCCCGAATTTCACGCGGTACAGCCAGAAATAACGGTATTTGCCGTTCGCCTTTTTCGCGCGGAAGCCGATAGCTACCGGATCACCGCCGTCCTCGCTGGCGGAGATAAGCACACCGTTATCGTCAGCAGTGGAGCCGGTCAGTTCCTCGGCGGCGGTGCGGCCGATATCATCCACGCCGAGGGATAATTTTCCGTTTTTAAACTCCTTGATAATCTCAGCGGCACCGTCGTCGGCATAAAGCGTCGCTTCCGCAAGCTCCACGGAAAGTTCCGCTGAGATGGCTTTTGCCAGTATCACAGGAGTGCCGTAGGTTTCATCACCGGTTGTATCCTCGGTGATTTTGGCATAATACAGCCTGTCAAGACCTATAGTCGCCATAAATTAGTCCTCCTTCAGTTCATATTCTTTTGCCGCGTCAACGGCGTAATGGTGGTAACCGGTATCGTCCTCATGACCGATGTAGCGCCTGTCGGTCACCGTAATATCCGCATTCAGCAACGCTTTCACAATTTGATTTTTGCGCTGCTGATAGTTGTTTTTACTGAACAGCGATATCCGTGCCTCCTGCGTTTCGTACTGCGGCTTGTTGTCGGCAAAGCCCTCGAAAGAATCGGTCATCGGAGTGATAACCACATACTCATCCGGAGCCTTGCCCTTGAATACGCCGGTCTCCACCGGAACGCCAAGCACATCCAGTATCGTGTTCAGTTCCCGTAAAATACTCATATATTGTTGATTTCCTCCTCCAGCTTTGCCTTCATCGCCTCGACACACGGTTTTCTTGAAGCGGACTTCGCCGGTTTCAGGAACGGCTTTGCAGGCTGCCCGTGCTTACCGTATTCGATAACGTTGGCAATCATGGCGTTGGTAGCCACATAGTAGCTGCGCTTGCCTTTGGCTGCGCTCTGTTTGCGGCGAGGCTCATTGAAGCCAACCTTCACATTGTGCGTACCATTTTTGTCCACCTTTGCGGGCGATACGCCAAGCGAAGCAGCCAGTTCGCCGGTGGACTCGGACGGATATTTCGTGCCGCTGCTGATGACGGAGTTGAGATTGCTTTTTACCTTCGCCAGAACCACATCGCCTCCGGCTTCCAGTACCTTCGGCACAATTTCATCCGTTTTATCAGCCAGCCGGGAAACCTTCAGTAGAAATTCCTCCGGCATTTTTATATTTACTTTCGCCATACATATCACCTCACAGTCGGCTCTATTTTTTCAGCCAAAACCTCAATATACATCCCACGTCCCTTTACATCCTCGACACTCAGTATCCGGTAGCGCCCATCTGAGCAGGCTATATATAATGAAGTGGTTATTTCCAACGAGGGCAGCTTTCGGAAACGGAACAGGGCGGTAGCTGTTGAAAACGCCGCCCTGTTCGCCCATTTCTCGTTGCCGTGCCGTTCTTCCCTATACGCACGAACGCTGGCAAGGACGGTGTCGCCGGTGTTCACGAAGCCCTCGTCATCCTTGACCGGCTCGGTGGTTATGATGTCGATAAATGTGTTCATTTTCCCATAACTCATAATCACACCTTCCAGTCCTTCTCAAGCCGAAGAAGCATATTGACCGTGTTCCACACCTGCTGACCGGCCTGCACATTGTCCGCGAAGAAGCCGCCCGTTGAGCCGTCCCGACTCTCGTAAAAGTGGGATGACAGCATAATCACAGCCTGCTCGGTAGTGGCGGACATTTTACCGCAACGTTTGGAATAATAATTTTCCGGCTTATGCTGACAGCTTTCGGCGTAGGAAACGGCAGCGGCAATGAAGCCTAATATCAGCGCGTCGTCCTCGTTATGCTGTAAGATAAGGTTCGCCTTGACTTTTTGTAACAGTTTTTGCATTTTCGCCGTGACAGCCATTGCCGCCGCCTCCCTTCCTTACGCTGATTTCTGTTGTAATATTTTTACAGCTTCCGGAAGGATCAGCTTGCCGTCCACACGCTGTGAGCCGAGGAAGCCGACCTGACCGTTTGCAGCGTACAGTTCGTTCAGACGTTTGAACGCCCTGCCCTGACGGTCGGCAATCCAGTAATACGAAAAGTCGCCGAACGCGATGGTTTTACTGCCGCCCACAAGCGTAGGCATGAAGCTGCTGGTCTTAACCGGACGCCCTAAAATGGTATCCGGCGTGTTCGCCAGCATGGACGGCTGCCACAGGTAAACGCCGGTGCTGTCCTTCAGCTTGCGGATTGCCTTCACCGTCATGTCGTTGACGATAAATACAGCGTTCCTGCGATATGGTTCGCGCAGGCTGTGGTAAAGGTCGATGATTTCGTCCAGCGTGATTGCCGCCGCCCCCGCCGCCGTCACTCCGATCTGCGCCGAAGTGAGGAATCCGGTAGGCTTGCCGGTACCGTCGCCGCCGATGAACGCCTCCTCCTCGGCTCTGCCGATCCTACGTCCGAATTCCTTCGCGGCGTACTGTTCCAGATTGAACGCGCTGTCATTGAGCAGTTCCTCGCTGATTTTCAGCATGGTAGCCAGCTTGTGCGCGCCAAGGTTGACCTGACCGAAGGTATCGTCCGACTCCGGAATGGCCGCGCCCTCGTCCACCCAGCTTGCCGCGCCGTTGCTTGCCACGACAGGGATTTTCTTGTCGCCGGATGATGAAGTGATAACGTGGGCGAGGGTACGGATAATGTTTTCTTCCTCCAATGCCGCCACCAAGGCCTGCTCGAATTCGTCCGGCACGAGGTAGCCGCCTTCGCTGTCGGTGCCGATGCTGAGAGCGTTTAATACCTCGGAACGCGGAGTTTTGGTGCGCATGGCGTTCCAGAACGCCTTTTTATACTCGGCGGCAGCCCTGCCGGTCTTTTCCTCGCCGTCACCGGTAGTGGGTTTGCCCGTAATCGGATTGCTGGTCGGCTTCCCAAGCTCCAAGTCGATGGCGGCCTGCCGCTCCAGACGCTCGACCTCCTTGCCGAGAGAAACGACCTCGGACTCCATTTTTTCGTAGGCGGCGGTATCCTCGGCGTTCAAAAGGCCGTTTTCACCGCGTTTGCTGTCAAGGAACGCCTTTGCCGCGTCCCATGCCTTCGCGCGCTTTTCGCGCAGTTCCAAAATCTTACTCATTGTGTAGTCCTCCTTCAAAAATTTAGTGTGAAATTAAAGAGAGCCGCTTCTCAAGCCACGCTATCGGCGTGGCTTTGGCGACATCAATCGGTGTGCCTGTGGGTTCCTTGGGTTTCTGTTTCGGGAATTTACTGAGCAGTGAGTTGGTGACGGTCATCCGGCTGTAAACGAAACCCTCCGCCTTATCTTGCGGAGCCGTGTTCTCAGCGAACATGATTTTGTCCGCAAAACCAAGCTCCACCGCCTTATGCGCATTCATCCAAGACTCATCGTCCATCATGTGCGCCAGCTTGGTACGGGAGAGTCCGGTTTTTAACTCGTAGGCGTTGATGATGCTCTCCTTGACCTCGTCCAGCAGAGCCTTCGCGCGGAGCATTTCCTCACTGTCGCCCCATGCGATGGTGGATGGATTATGGATCATAATCATACTCACCGGCGAAACAAACACATCGCCGCCTGCCATAGCGATGACGCTTGCCGCCGAAGCCGCAAGCCCATCAATCTTCACGGTGACCTGTCCTGCGTAGTCCATCAGCATGTTATAAATCTGCGCCGCCGCGAACACATCGCCGCCGGGTGAATTGATCCAAACCGTGATATTGCCAGAGCCGGATAATAACTCATCCTTGAACATCTTAGGCGTGACCTCGTCGCCCCACCAAGTTTCCTCCGCAATCACGCCGTCCAGATAGAGGGTGCGTTCCTCGCCATCGTTACGCACCCAATTCCAAAATTTCCTCATGTGGTTTCCTCCGTTTCATTCGATTTTCTGTAAGCCGCGCCTGCGTCGGCCAGCTTAGTCATGTTGCCGTTGACAAGATACAGGTCGCCTCCCTCCTCTTCGGGTATCCGGTTCATGTTTTCCAATTCGCGGATATCGTTGGCACTCATCCAGCCGTTCTGCCGCGCGGTGGCGTAACCCGTCATCCGCTTGCCGTAGTCGCCCCGGAGCAGTCCGTCTACATTCAGCTTTATATAAAGCGCGGATTTTTCCGAGGGCAGTATCAGCGACTGCTGAAGGCTCTGCTCCCACCGGACAACCCACGGATTGAGCGAGTATTTTACAAACTCCAGCGATTGCTGTTCGATGTTGTTGAAACTGGACTTTTCCAAGTCCCCAATCATATGGGGAGGTACATGGAAAATCCTCGCTATCTCGTTAAGCTGGAATTTGCGCGTCTCAAGGAACTGCGCCTGTTCCGGAGGGATGCCGACCTGATGGTATTTCATACCCTCCTCTAAAACTGCCACACGGTGTGCGTTTTTGCTGCCTTGATAGGCGGTGTTCCAGCTATCCTTCACGCGCTGCGGGTCTTTTACAACTCCGGGATGTTCGAGGACGCCGCCCGGGTTTGCGCCGTTGGCAAAGAAAGCCGCGCCGTATTCCTCGGTGGCAAGAGCCATGCCGATGGCGTTTTTCGCCATGGCGATGGGCGAATAGCCGACCAGTCCGTCAAAGCCGAGTCCGGGTATATGCAAGACCTCATCGCGCCGCAGAGTAACCGTTCCGCTCTCCGGATTTATCCGGCTCTCGCCGGAATCTCTGCGGTAGGTGTAGAAAATTTCACCGTTTGCCGCCCGGTCCACATCCATCCGGTTTGGAAGCAGAGGGTAGAGCGCCAGCACACGGCCTCTGCCGTCACGGATAATCTGCGCGTAGGCGTTTCCCCATAAAAGAAGATGACTCATCAGTGTTTCCCTGAACACAAATGAAGTCATCTCCGGGTTCGGCTCATCGTGGAGCAGATAATATAATGGGTGTCCGGTCACCTTTTCCTGACCGCCGTCATCCTTGTATTGGTATATGTGAACCGGCAGCCCCGCCACGGACTCGGCCAGTATCCGGACGCAGGCGTACACCGCCGTGGTCTGCATGGCGGTACGCTCGTTGACGGCTTTGCCGGACGATGTGCCGCCGAACAGGAAGCTGAACGCGCTCCCGATTTTGTTTTGAGGCTTATCCCTTGAGCGGAACAAGCCTGTAAATATGCTCATAGTATCAACAACCCCCTTTCCTCGTAGACGCTACCGCCGTCATTACCTTGATGCCGGATCGCCCGATCCAGCGCCATGATGGTGGCGACCGCGCCGTCGATTTTTTCCGTGGACTTTTCTTTATCCGGCTTGATGTTTCCGGCGGGATCTGTCCGGACGAAGATATTGTCCACCATCCACCGCAGAACCGGATGCCCGCCGTGCGCCAGCTTTTCCTCCAGCGTCAGCCGCATAAATTCCTTTGTTGACGGCGACATATCTTTAAAGCCCTGACCGAACGGAACGACAGTGAAGCCCAAGCCCTCAAGGTTCTGCACCATCTGCACCGCGCCCCAACGGTCGAACGCGATCTCTCGGATGTTATATTTCACTCCGAGTTCGTCAATGAAATTCTCAATGAAGCCGTAGTGGACTACGTTGCCTTCGGTGGTCAGCAGAAAGCCCTGCTGCTCCCAAATGTCGTAGGGAACATGGTCACGTCGTACACGGATGCCGATGTTGTCCTCCGGTATCCAGAAGAACGGCAGTATCTGGTATTTGTCGCTTTCGTCAAGCGGCGGGAACACCAAGACGAAAGCCGTGATGTCGGTGGTGGAGGATAAGTCCAAACCGCCGTAGCAGGTGCGTCCGCGCAGGCTTTCCGCATCCACCGGAAATCCGCAGGCGTCCCACTTCGCCATCGGCATCCAGCGCACCGACTGCTTTACCCACTGGTTCAGTCGAAGCTGCCGGAACAGGTTCTCCTCGGCGGGATTGCTCTTGGCGTTATCACAAGCTACACGCAGCTTTTCAATGTCAACAGTGATGCCGAGCGATGGGTTGACCTGCCGCCACACTTTTTCGCTCGTCCAGTCGGCTTCATCCGGAGCGCCGTAAATCACAGGGTAGAAGGTCGGGTCAATCTTACGGCTTTGCAGAACATCCTCCGCTTTTTGGTGTACTTCCCAACAGATGGAGTGCCGGTCTGTACCGGCGGTGCTAATAAGGAAAAATAGAGGCTGCTTCCTTGCGTCGCCGGAGCCGTGGAGCATAACGTCATAAAGCTGGCGGTTCGGCTGTGCGTGAAGCTCGTCAAATACCACGCTGTGGACGTTCAGCCCGTGCTTGGTGTACGCCTCGGCAGACAGCACCTGATAGAAGCTGCCGAGCGGCTTATATATCAGCCTTTTTTGAGAAATCATGGGTTTTATCCGCTGCTTCAGCGCAGGGCATTGCTCCACCATGCCGCAGGCCACGTCAAAGACAATACTGGCTTGCTGGCGGTCGGACGCGCAGCCGTACACCTCGCCTCCATGCTCGAAGTCGCCGCAGGTGAGCAACAGCGCGATTGCCGCCGCCAGTTCGGATTTGCCCTGTTTTTTCGGAATTTCTACATAGGCGGTGTTGAACTGGCGGTAGCCGTTGGGTTTCAGGATGCCGAACACATCTCGGATGATCTGCTCCTGCCAGTCGATAAGTTCAAACGACTGGCCGTACCATTCGCCTTTGGTGTGGTTCAGGCAGTTGATAAAGGTGACGGCGTTGTCCGCCGCCTGCCGGTCGTATTCCGAGCCGTCAGCCATATATATCGTGGGTTTATATCGTTTGAGTTTCCGCAGCGTAACCGCCTCCTTCCGAATTTGATAAACAAAAAGAGCCGCATAATGCGACCCTTCAGTATTGTTATTGTGTGGTTTATCAGCGTTTGCCAGTCAGGATGAAGCGGCTGTATGCGTCCCTGTGTTCCTCAATGAACACCACCAGTTCGTAGAAACCCCGCTCGTTGGCTTCCCGTTGGACGCCGACCGCGTCAAACATGTTATATTTACCGCTTGCCCGTATAGCGAGAATCTGCTCGACAAGCGTTTCGGTTATTAATGCATCTTTATCCATAGCCGCCTCCTCATATCATGCCTATCTTTTTCAGATAAGCGAAACAGTCCCTGTGTCCGGCGTAATAAAGCTGTAGGCGTTCGATGCCTTCCATATCGTTGACCACGCTTAGATATTCGAGCAGGCCGCCATGTTCCCCGGCGGTTATGGAGACCGGGCATTCGTCCTCAATAACCGCCTGTATGCATGGGAACCGGTCTTGCAGTTCCAAACGTTTTTGATACAGCGCGTCATATTCCGTGTCGGTCTCGCGGAGCGCAACGGCAAGGTTGCTTGATATTTCAGAAAAGCTGTCCTCGAGATTCTCCATCATTCCTATGAAGATATTGTCGCTCATTTCGCTCTCCTTCCCGCCGAAGCCTTTACAGCCTGTTCCAGCGTTTTTTTGTCAAACCCCGCCGAGAGGTATCCCTCAATAATGGTTTGCAAATAATGTTCACTCGGAAACCCAAGCGGTCTGCCTTCATTCATGATGTAGACCATCGCCTTGACCGGCTTGCCGTCGTGGTAGACCGTGACCGTTTCCTTGCGGTAGAGGTGCGGCCAGCCTTCGTAGCGGTCGAGCGCCTCCTCGTCGCGCGGCGTGATGTCCCAAAGCAGAACCGGAACGATGCCGCCCTTTTTCGGCTCTACGGTCGCCACCGAGCCGCCGTTGCCTCCTCGGAATAAAAGCCGGTAGCCGCACAGTTCGGCATTGCCGAGTACCTTTGCGTAAGGACACCGCCATTCCATTTGTTCCAAGTTTAAGTTGCTCCCATAAGCAACATAGATTGTGTTTTCGCTGTTCATATTCTTTGCCTCCTTGTAATCTTCGCGGTACGCGCCCGTGTTTGCCCACGTTCGCGCCCTTAATAAAAGTTATATATATAACCCTTGAGCTTCCGGTCTTGCCCACGGGGGCGAAAACTCGCCCCCTGTGGCCGGTTTGCCTTATTTCCCAACCTTACCTTCAAGCGGCTGTCCGAAATCGCCATGCCGCTGACCCTGCTAAATGCTTGCAGAGGTGTTCGCGGCAGTTTTTGAATTCCTCGCCTATGAAGCCGATGCGGTTGAGGTATGTCCTCATGGCGAATTTCTCGTTCTCGGTCTGGTTTTTCTTGGCGCTGGCGCTCCGCTGTGTCAAGGCTTGGTGGTTAAGTGCCAAGGCGAGTATTATATATGACCTTATGACGCCTGCGTGGAGAGTGCCGTTTCCGCTGTCGCTGTTGAAGCCCCTAAGCTCGACCGTGTGGTTGCCGGTGAAAAAGCTGTGGAGGTTCAAAAAGTGGTACCGGCTGCTGTGATAGTGTTGGCTCTGGCTTTCGCCGTAGCCCTCGTACCAGATGTCCTTGATTTGTGAAAGGGTCTTTGGCTTTTTTTCGTTCATCCGGTCTACCAAGTAGGCATCCATCTTTTTGCAGTACCGCATCCTGTCCGGTTCGATTTGGAGCGCCTTATAAAAAAGGTCGTTCTTGCTGGCGATTATGTTTATAAAGTTTCGGATGCTTTTCGGCGTGTGGTTCGAGCCGTCGAGGTGTATATGAATCCCCGCGCTGCTGTTGGCGAAGCCGCCAGCCTTGCGGAGCCTGCGGATAAGCTCCTGCAGTGTGTCGATGTCCTCATGGTAAGAAAGTATCGGGCTGACCAGTTCCACCTTGTAAAGGTCGGTGGCCGCGGTTATCCTGCCGTTTTCCTTTTTCTGCGCCCTGATGCTGGAGTCGTACATGAATTTCCAAACCCTGCCGTCCGGCGCTGTGACCTTTTTCGTATCGTAGTAGTCGCCGCCCTCGCTGACCGTGCCGTTTAAAAACTCCGCAGCAACCTTTGCCGCCTGAGTCCTCGTTATCCCCGTGAATTCTACCTCAATGCCAAATTTGTTTTCAAACATGCTATTTTTGCTCCTTTCGAGTGTGTTTTGCTTTTCGCATGTACATTAATCACTCTAAACGGCCTAAATAGCAAGTCAATTACGCACCGTATACTACACAATGTTTTGCCCTTGGAATTGTGTACTTTACGGCGTTTTTACAGGCACTTCAGGTCATAGTCCAGCGGCATTTCCGACCGCCTCTCAGCTTTCGGTAGGTACAGCCGTTTTTGGGAGTGTCATCCGATTTTTTCGCCCGAACGGTTTTCTCAAGGCTCCGTTTACGGAGCCTCGTACCCCTCTGCATTTCATAACGGAACCGCCGTTTGTATCCCTTATTCCTGCGCGAACTCCGCTTGCTTCCTGAAAATGCTTCCTGCATGGTATCACCCCACTTTCCGGCAGACATCCTCACCGTAGGCTATCCCGAGACCGGAACCGCAGTCCCAATTCACGAAGATAGTGCCGATATCATCCACAAACTTTACGGTGCCTTGGTCGCCGGGTTCCAGTTTGGTGTAAGGGTCGTCCATTGAAACTAACTCCACTCGGCAGCCGGACGGGTACATTTGCCTTAACCGCTCGACGGTTTCTTTTGAGGGAAACTTATTCATTAACAGTCACCTCGCTTTCCGTGCCGTACAACTTTTGCAGTAATTCAATGGAAATGTCCGGATGAACTGTGGCTATGAATTCGACGCCCTTAGACCGAAGGCTGGAAAGCCAGCCAACCACCTCGGCGGTATTACGCCCGACGCGGTCTAAGCTGCGGACGATAACCGTTTGAATATTTCCGGCATCAATGTCTTTCTGCATCCCTTGAAAAGATGGGCGGCCGGTTAATGCCAGTCCGTTGAATCCGATGTCCTCGTAGCAAACGATATTTTCGTACCCATGCTCCTTGGCATACCGAATCAGGCTTTCCCTTTGCAGTGCCGCCGTAAAAATGGCCGCCGTGGCCGGATGCGCAACACGGCAGTAGATGGCTGTTAGTTTATTCATCGCCGCCACCTCCAGCCGTTTCCTCATCAAAAAGCGCATTGACGCCGTGTATCAATTCTGCATCCGCCAATGCCTCTGCCAGAGTATCCTGAGCGTTGGTTTCCGCATTGGAAGCGGCCTCATCCTCCTGTCTGCGTTCACCGCTTTTGAAGGAGCCGTTGCCGGAGAGGTTTTGGAGCAGGATTTTCCGCTCGGTCTTGTAATCCGCGCCGATAAAGCCGAGCCGGAGCAGGAAGCAGCGGAAAGCGTACTTTTCGTTATCCACCGGCTTTTCTTTGGCTGTGACACGCTTTTGCTCTTTTGCCATTGCGCAGAGCGCGGTGATGAATTTGGTGTAGGCACTGATCTCGTCAGCCGATGCGTTAAAGGTGAACCATGGAAACCGTAGCGTTTCCTCAGTCTGCTCAATTGTTAAATCCTCCGCGCCGAGAGCCTTTTTAACAAGCGCCGCTTTGCTTTCCACCAGCTTTTCGAGGTTGGCGATGGCCGTTTCGGTGAAGCCGTCCTTCGGCATTTCGATGACCAGTGAGTCGGGTTCGGGAACATCGCTTGCCTGTATTCCATCCTCACCGTGATGGTCACGGCGGCTCCTGCCAAGCCCGAGTTCTTCCTCGGCGGTCATCGCCAAGTCCTCGAAAGCAGGTGTTTCCGGCGCTTCGGGCAGAGGCATGTCGTATTCCTCGCTGACGGGAACGAAGCTGTGCAAGCCCTGAAGATCTGCTACCAAGCCGTGGTTATCCTCGCCCTCAAGCACTCCGTTTTTGTCGATGATGTAACCGCCCACCTCGTAGCCGAATGTCGGCGCTCCGAGGTATTTGGTCTGGGCGTTCAGTTCCTGACTGATTGCTCCCACCAGTGATTTGCGCTGCGTGCCTGTTACGTTATAGTTGATTTTCATGCGTTTGTACCGCCTTTCTTATTTTTGGTAGTTACATTCATCACTCTAAACGCTGTGAATAGCAAGGTAATTCTCAAGAAAATAACTACCAAATACGAGCGGTAGGATTTGTGTATAGCACAGCATTATGGCTGCTCCGATACCCACGCAATCCCCGCCATGACGAAGCATACACAGGGCAGAGCCACACCGTTGCCCCACATTTTGTACTCGGCGGCATCGGAGTGGGGGGTTTGCAGCCACTTTATAATCTGGTTCCGGCTTTTCGGTTTGCCTGATGTTCCCATAATCTTTCGGTGGGTTTCAAAAACCTCCGACCACCAAGCGATATCCGCTTCAGATGGTTCGGAGGTTTCTAAATTCGCACACCAGTCGGGAGGGAATCCCTGAAGCATGGCGCATTCGTGTGGAACAAGCCTGCGGACACAGTAAAGCGTATCGTCAACGACACATTTTCCTTCGTCTACATATTGACTGCCCACACCTTTATAATCACGAGCATTCAGGCAACCTACAATTTCGTCTTTGGTATCTTGATGATACGCGACAGCGTGTTTGTCTATAGTATTTAAACAGAAACACACATCCTCATTGATGCCGCTGCCTTGGGGCCCGTTCTTATCCTCGCGCCCAATCATGCTGCCCTGTAAAGCAACTACCGCCATGCCGCCTTGATTACAGGTGGGATTGCCGCCGTTGCCGTCGAGCGTCCGGCTGGTTTCTGCTTTGTAAATCCCGCTGTCCGGATTGCCAGAGCGCATTGCGTTACTTGCATCGGAGCAGATGCCGTAAGCCATGACCGCCAGTTCGTTGCACCTATTTTCGCCAGTGTCAAAGGTGTTCAGCGTGTTGGCGGTTTCAGCCTGTTCCCATTTCTGTCCCTCATCGCTGCTGTGCGGCCGTGTACCTTTTCGGAACGGCACGAACACCGTCTGGTCGTTGTTGCAGGAGAGGGTGGCGGATTTATTGTCCTGAACCAGAGCGCCCTTGCCGCCGCCTTCACAACCGGAGCGGATTTTCAACGTCTGCGGTACCGGCTCGAACACGCACTGCGTTCCTTTGAAATCCGTACCTGTCAGCGTGTTCGCAACATCCTCGCCAACAGTGAGAGCGAACTGCCGCTCATTCATTACCATTGGCACCGAATTCCCGCCCGCCTGTCCTCTAAGCGTCGGAGTGGCTTTTTCGCTGTAAGCGATACTTCCGGCATCCGAACCCTGACCGCCCATAAAAGAAGCTACAAGCGGCACATTCCCGCCGCCAGTACCCATGCGTCCGGTAAGCGTCTGCATCGTGCCGCTTTCGTCTAGTTTTACTCTGCTGTCTGCAGGGTGGTTTTCCACAGCCACGGCATGAGAATGAGCCGCCTGCAGGGTGAAAGCCGGATCGCCGTCCTCACCAACACCGAAGCCGGTGCTTTCCCCAAATGCCATATACCTTGTGGCAATCTGCGTGTTGATGGGAATCGCCACGCTCAGTTGGTTGTCGCCCATATCGGCACGAAGTGCGCCTGTCACATCATCCCAAGCATGACCGCCAATCCGGGAAACCGCGCCGGGTTCGAATATCAGCGGTTGATGTCCATGCTCCTCGGCGCGCATCGTTCCGGTTATATTTTCCGAAAAATCCATATTGGAACCGCCCTGATCATTTAAGACCGTGAGGCTTGCCGTTCCAGCGCCTCCTTCAGCATCGGCGGCAGTTCCTTTCCCCGCGCCGAAGCCCTGCGGAGTATACCCTGACAGGCTTTCGAACTCAAATAGTATTTTTCCGGCACATTCGCCATCAAAATCCGCGACAAGGTAACAACGGCGGCGGCGTTGGGCGACTCCGAAGAATTGCGCGTCAATACACCTGAACGCGACGGAAAAACCGTCGCCCACGATTTCGCCGGACGGCAGCCACTTTCCGCTTTCAGGCATAGGAACAGATAACCCTTCGTCTTTGATTTTGACGATTTCGGAGAGGACTTCCCTAAAATCGCCTCCTCCCGCGCTTGAATAAGCGCCGGGCACATTTTCCCACACGATAAATCTTGGAGACTGTCCATTTGTCGCACACCTCATTTCTTTTATGACTCTTATGGCTTGATAAAACAGAACCGATTGTTCGCCGTTCAAGCCTTCGCGCTTACCAGCCACCGACATATTGGTACACGGGCTGCCAAAGGTGATGATGTCCACCGGCTCTATTTCGGCACCGTCCAATTTGCTGATATCTCCGTAATGCTTCATGAACGGCAGCCGCTTGGTCGTCACACGGATGGGGAACGGTTCGATTTCCGATGCCCACACCGGAGTGATTCCGTTAATTAAAGCCCCGAGCGGGAAACCGCCGGAGCCGTCAAATAAAGAACCCATCGTAAGATTAGCCATCAGCGTTCACCTCCGGTTCCACTTCGTTATACGGAATTCGTTTATTTCCACGCAAAAGAAAAACGCTCTCGTCGCTGTCGGCTTGGGCGATAAAGCGTTTTACAATTACATCGCAGTATTTCGCGTCAAGCTCCATCATCCGGCAGGAGCGCTCGGTCTGCTCGGCGGCAATGAGCGTTGTACCGGAACCGCCGAATAAGTCCAGCGCAATATCGCCGGTGCGTGAACTGTTGAGCAGAGCCTTCGCCACCAACGCAACCGGCTTCATGGTCGGATGCTCGACAGATACCTTGGGACGCGGGATTTGCCAGAGGTCGGACTGCTTCCTGTCCTTGAGAGGACAGAGCCGCTTCGCTTTAGTGCCTCCCTCCAGCCAACCATACCAAAGCGGCTCGTACTGTGTGTGGTAGTCCTTGCGGGAAAGCACCAGAGAATCCTTCGCCCAAATGATGGTGCTTGACCAGTGGTAACCGGCATCGTGCATGGCGGGCATGATGTTTCCCCATTCCTGTGCCGACATAACCACATAGGTCATACAGCCGGGTTCGGAAACGGCTGCCATACACTTGAACGCCGCCAATAAAAAAGCACCGAACTGCTCGGTACTCATTTTGTCGTTCAATATCTGCCGCGACTTCCAGCTTGGGTGCTTGGCATCGGAGCCGTAGTCCACATTCCAAGGAGGATCGGTGAACACCATCCGTGCTTTACCACCGTCCATCAGTTTGTGTACATCATTGATTGATGTGCTGTCGCCACACATTAAGCGGTGCTTTCCGAGTAGCCAAATATCGCCGCATTGGGATACAGGCGTTTCAATTTCGGCGGCGGCTCTATCCGCGTCGAAATTATCCTCCTTGACCTTGCCGGAGGTTTTTTCCTTGAACAAATCCTCCATCTCGGCAGCATCGAAACCGGTAAGAGACACATCGAAGCCGTCCTCATTTAGATCGCGGAGCAGGTCGGTCAGCAGCGGAATATCAAACTCGCCGCTGATTTTATTCAGCGCCACGTTGAGCGCTTTTTCCCGATGCTCGTCAATATCAAGAACAACGCACTCAATCTCGGTATATCCGAGGGAAGTCAGTACCTTGAACCGCTGATGTCCGCCGACAATATTGCCGGTGCGCTCGTTCCAGATGACCGGCTCCACATAGCCGAATTCCTCAATGGAGCGGCGCAGCTTCTCATATTCCGCATCGCCGGGTTTCAGGTCTTTCCTCGGATTGTATGCCGCCGCCTTCAGCTTAGCGGCAGGAACTGTTTGTATATTCATTTTGTTATTCATTGTGCCGCCTCCAATCTGACCGCTTTTTCACCGGTGAAGTCCTCCCAGCGTTTGACTGCCAAGTCGCAGTATATGGGCGATATTTCCATTGCGTAACACCGCCGTTCGGTCTGCTCGGCGGCAATAATGGTCGTGCCGCTGCCGGAAAAAGGCTCCAGCACGATACCGCTTCGGTCGCTGTGCATCTTGATACACCGCCACGGAAGCTCCACCGGGAACATATGCAGGCTGTCTTTATTGATGCGAACCGGAGTAATTTCCCATACTCCGGCATAACCCCATTTTTTACGTTCTTCCTTGGTCAGCCGTTTCACGAACTTATAGCTGTGACCGGCGAATGCCGACAGCCACACATATTCCTGCTCGTTGTATTCTTCGGTTTCCTTTCCGGCAAAGGCTGTGATATATTCATACTGCGCAGCCGGTTTGTTGGAGACGAGGTGATACGGAGCGGCGCCGAACGACGTACCTTGCTTTTTCCAAATGCGAATCCATATCGGACGGTAACCGCTGTCTGCGAACATCTGCACCGAATAAAATCCGGTTGGTTCGATGAACTGTGAGCCGGTGCAGTAAAGGTCAATCATCTGCCAGCACACGATATCGGCGTGTTTACAAATGTTTCTAATTGCCGGTTTCATGGTTTCAAACCACGGCTCGATTCCGGCTTTTTCGTATTCCTTACCTACGCCGTATGGTGGCGAGGTAATACACATCTGAGCATGGGCGCCGTCCATCAGCTTGAGGAAGTCCTCGGCGTTGGTCGAATCGCCGCACATCAGCCTGTGGTTGCCAAGCTGCCAAATGTCACCGCGCTGTGTCACCGCGCCCTTTTTCTCGACCTCCGCTTTTTCCTTGTCGATGTCGAATTCGTCCTGCACGGCCTCCTTGGAATAAAACTTATTAAGCAGCGCATCCACCTCATCTGAGTCAAATCCTGTGAATGACACATCGAAAGCGGAGGCATCCAAATCGGCCATTAATTCAGCCAGCTTGGTTTCGTCCCAATCGCCCTGAATCTTATTAAGCGCCACATTGAGCGCCTTTTCTTTCTGTGCGTCAAGTTCCACAACCACACAGTCGATTTCCGTCTGTCCCAAATCCACCAGCACCTTAAGCCGCTGATGCCCGCCGACCACGTTACCTGTGGTCTTATTCCAGATCACAGGCTCCACATACCCGAACTCGGTGATGGAGCGTTTCAGCTTTTCATACTCCTTATCGCCGGGTTTCAAATCTTTACGCGGATTGTACGCGGCGGGATTGAGAAGCTCCGCTTTGATTTTCTGTATATTCATAATCTACACCTCGTTTTTTAATTGCCGCGACGCGCGTTCAAGAGTCGCTCCATCGCATCATCGTGGGGAGTGGAGCCTTTGTAATCGGCGGCGTTGTTTTCTTTTACGACTTGATATATCTGAAACCACAGGTTGTTTGCCTGCTTCATAAATGACTGGCTCATCGCTACATAGGGCGATGGGATGGCGTTTCCGGTGGTCGGATGCTTGGCGAGGAAACCGAACTCGGTTATACATTCCTCGCACTGAATCCACCGCGACACGCTCTGTGCGTACTGCTCCAGAAGCTGTGCCGGAATCAGGTGAGCGCACCGGCGTTCGTTGAGCCAGTTCCATGTGGACTCGTATATTTCTACAGCCAGCGTCTGCTTGCCGCTTTTCTGTGCTGTTTTCAGAAATTCCCGAGGCGGCGGCATGGTCTGGCCGTTGAGGTCAGCCGTGTCATCGAACTCCACGACCGTCAGTGGCCGTTTGCCCGGGTTGCCTTCGAGAATTTTATCGTGGAGCGGCTTTTTCTTTTGCCCCGAACCTACACGCGCACCACCTCTGTTAGTGCCGTCCTTCGCCATACACACCACCTCCAATCCGGCGAAAATGAAAAGCGGGGCATATACCCCGTTTGAAACCGCGAATTTTTACGCGATACCCCACGCCCGTTGCACAGGCGAAAGGCTATAGAGATTTTGACCGCCCCTCCCTCGGACGAGAAGAGAGAACACAACTTATTTTCTCTGCCAACGCCCGCCTTCCCGAGCGGTGATCTCCGAGTGGCAAGAGGTACACAAACTCATAAGGTTTCCCTCGGCGTGGGTGCCTCCTTTGGAGAGCGGTATGATGTGGTGTACCTCATCGGCAGGCATCAGCTTGCCGGCTTTGGCGCACTCCTCACACAAGGGGTGAGCTGCAATATAGCGGTCGCGGATACGTTTCCATGTTCTGCCATAGCGTTTGCGTGTGGCAGGATCACGGTCATATTTGTTGTACTGCTGGTCAGCCAGCTTCTGATGCGGTTCGCAGTACCGGCCGTCAGTTAACTCCGGACAGCCGGGATGGCTGCACGGACGCTTTGGTTTCTTTGGCATACAAACACCTCCCGGGCAAACAAAAAGCCCTCAGAGCGAGCTGCTCCAAAGGCTTCTGTGTCTTGTGATATTTTTACATGATACCAGTATAGCACATCCAAAAGCAAAAATCGTCCGCGATTTTGGACATTGCTATTTTCCGTACAGCAAGGTTGCCAATCTCTCCAAAGCACGGTTTTTCTTTTTGTAAGCGGATGAACGCTCGATGTGGAAGCGGTCGCAAATGTTGCCGATGCCATCAATTTGTCTGCTATCGTCATCACGATAGAATTCTGACAAAACAAACTGTTCGTCTTCCGACAAAGCATCCCACGCCGGACGGAACCACTCCATGTATTCCAAAGCGCGGCGGTAGCGTTCCTTCAAAACGTCTATCTCATCAAGCGAAGCCGCCAGCCGTGCTTCGCCGGACTGTGGGTTTCTTTGTTTTGGTAAGCCTGTCAGGTTAGCGGACGGAATCGCAGTCATCCGCTCACGCACCTCGGCCAGATCGTCCGGGCAATTGTTGACAATGTATTCCATACTGGCATAATCCTTCAGTGCGTCAATCGCGGCTGTCTTTTTGTCTAAATATATCCAAGCTATTTTCATAAGCGGGTACCTCCAAGGTTTCAAGAATGGACTTCACATCCTCGACACTGGTGACCTTGCAGGCTTCGCCCTTCGCAGCTTTAATCTTCTGAATCGTTATTTCCTGTAGCTTTGTCAGCTTGCCGGACGGCGTTTTCACTTCAAACGCTACGAACCTGCCGCCGATGCAGCAGATGATATCCGGCAGACCGGCTGTACCGTACATGCCGCCATGCTCTTTCCAAGCAAAGCACATGGGTACAGTCTTTAGATACCGCATGATTGCGGTTACGATGTCTTTCTCAGTCATAATATACCTCGCAATTTGACGGGTTTGACAAGTAATCCACACACCTTATATATTTTTTCTTTTTTTAAGCACCTATATCACCACTCTGGACTATATGCGCAAGGAATAGAAAAACCTCGTCAAAGCCGTCAAAGAATCAGTCGCACAGGCGCAGACCACGCCAAGTACGCCGTTTCCCGACTTTATCGACGGCGCGCTTTATTCTTTCATCCGCCGTTTCCACGTCACGGTTGAAATTGGTCTGCGAGAGCGGCTTCAGGCCGTTTTTGATGCAATAATCACGGTAACGCTCAAATAACTGCTCACGGACGCACTCCGCTCCGGTCTTGACCTCGCAGCATTCCTCCAAGAACATCAATGCGCTGTTGCTTTCCACCTTGTAGCGTTGCAGTTCGAGCCTCGTCTTGTCAGTCTCGGTAAACAGATATTTGTTGTCGATGAGCCGCTTCAATCCATCCAGCGCCCACATGAATATGCCGTCTCGCTCCACAGCCATCTTTTCACGGAGGTTAGGATCGCGTTTATTGCTCGGGACGGAACGGTCGAAGCGGATAATAATCAATCTTCGGTAAAAGCCGTCCGAGCGGTCGCTGTAGTTCTTTGGGATTTCATTGCACGAAAACAGCAGCCGTGCGTACGGCCGGAAGCTGAATGGGTCTTTGTTCTTCCGCTCGGCGGTCACATAATCTTCGCCTGTGAGACTTTTGAACATCCCGCCATCATCAATCGCTTTCGAGGGAAGGTCGGCAAATATATTAGCCAGCTTGCCGAATAGCTCCGCCTTGTTAAACCTGTCACCCAAACTCTGCCACGGAATATTGGACACGTTTTCGCTGCCGAGAAGAACCTCTTGCGCTATGGACAGCAACGTTGATTTTCCGGCATTCGGCGCGCCGACGAATACAAACGACTTCTGCGCCTTGTTTACCGGAATCATCAAATATCCGAAAATCTCCTGCATGAGATAAATTTCCTCGTCATGCAGGATACCGTTCAAAAACTTAAGGAACTGCGAACACTTCGCCGTTGGGTCATAGGTCGCGTTTATCTGCACCGTCGAATAATACTCCGGCGTGTGCGGCTTGAAGCTACCGTCCAGAACGTTATACAGCCCGTTCTTCACATTGACGATGAATGGATTGCAGTTGATTTCCCGCACAGCCTTACGAATCTGCATCCTCCACTGCCCGACACTGTCAGTAATAGCATTCATGGTCGAATAGCGGGGAATAAGGAACTCCCGCGCCTTCGCCTGTGCCGCCAAGTCCTCCTGTGCGTTATACACGCCGCTCTGATAAAAGAAGTAGCTGCCAGCGCCATAAAACGCGTCCACGTTCTTCGCCATATGATTCGCCAGCAGGCCGGGCAAAAAACGCAGACCGCCGCGCTCGGTCGGCTCATACCAGTCGGGAAGCTCCGCGCCCTCCGTTTCACGGCGCGTTTCCCTGCTTTCGGCGTACTTTTTGTAAATCTCCCTGTGCAAAGCGAGAAGCGGCCGCAAATCACCGGTCTTGAAACGGAAATATGCTTTTATTTCGTAGTTGATAAAGGTTTCGCCAATGACCGGCTCGATATTGTAGAGATAATCAGCCACAAACTCCTTCGCCGTCTGCACATTGTCAAGCGTTGTTCCTTTGATTTCGCACTGATTCAGGAACTCCCGCAGTTCCTCCACGCCAAGTGCCTTATAGCACAGCGCCGCCGGAGCTTTGCAGTCACAGGCCTTATCATCCAGCTTCGGACACACAAAGCCCTTCTCGGCAATCGTCCGGCAGGTCATGGGCTTGGTACCGGATTCGAGAAAATGGGCGATTTTGTCCTCGGTTTCCTTGTGCTTATATTTCGGATACCCTTTCGAGAGCGCATGTATGGCGCGGCCGCCGCCCTCGAACACGGCGAGGTTTGTAATCATCGCGTACCAGTCATGCTCTGAGAGAGTCTTTGCGTTATCCTTGCAGTGCTGCATAAAAAGACACCGCTTGCCGACCAGCGTCAGACCTTTCCGGGTACCTTTGGGCGCGGGAGCCTTGACCATCGGCTCATCGGAAACCTCCGGCAAGGCCGCTTCAAGTTCCGCTTGCGTATAGCGCAGTTCCGGATTGAACTTGATACATTCCACCATGACCGGTTCGCCCTTGCAGTGATAAAATCCGGGTAAGCGAAACACACGGCTCTCGTTGACACAGGCCGAATCGCCGTTGAACTGCGCCACCAGCCGCTTTTGGACGCGCCGGAAGCTCTCGACCTTTGCGTCCTTCATCAGCCAGTAAACGTGAAGAGACTTTTTTGTCCGGACAATCAGCGACGGGGGGAGCGGGAACGCTTCAACCTGCGCAAGCTGCTCCTCAATGCTTAAGCTGTCGCACTCCACGAACTGGGCGTTGATCCGTGTAATATCGGTATCCTCATGGCCGCCGTAATTGATGACAAAATAGATGCCGCGATTCTGAGCATTATGCTTTTTGAGAGTGTCAACTATAGCGGCGATTTTTCCGGCTTCTGATTCCAGCTTCAACGCTTTAAAAGTGCCGGTCTTGCGATCGTCAAACACGCGCAGACATACTGTTTCGCCTGCGTCGAAAAACGGGCGTAAAAACTCCTCAATCGGTATATCCAGTGCCTTGAAATCAGGCATATGGCGGCACCTCCTCACATCTGTCGTTAAAGAATTTAATCGGTAAACCTCGCTTTTGCGCCTTTGAGATTTCCAGTTTCATACCCTGCGAAAAGATCGAGCCGAACACCCACATCTGATCACATTTACTCATCAGAACCATACCGAAAAACAATCCAAGTTCACGCTGCGTCCGTTCGGTATCATCCATGAACTGCGGATATAGGAGGTGGGGCGCGAGGGGAATCGCGCCTTGCTCCACCGCATATTTTGAATACCGCCGTGCGTTTTGTATATTCCCCTCTAAATCTCCCGCAAGCGGGGAGCAGATAAACACAAGCGGACGGTATAGCTTCTTCGCTCTTTTTTCCTCGCGCCGAACTGCCGCTATTGCATCGCAAGCGGTCGGGTCCGGGTAGCCTTCGCTGTTAAGTCTGCCCATACCTACACCCCCGCGTTGATGCCTTGCCACACCTCGCGCGGCATGGTCACTATCTGCCATCCGGCACTCTCCAGCGCAGTGGCGCGGTCATAATCAGGAACATCCTGTGAAGCCCGTGTGACGGCGTTGGATAAACCGTAAAGAGACAGATTGCCGCCTTCGATGAGGTGACGTAGAATGTCAGTTTCTTCAGTTTTATTGAAGCCGTATTGCTTTGAGGTAAGCTCCACCACCTGCGGAATGTGTGCGGTGATTTTCACCTCAGCGGCTTCGCGCAGCTTATCCACGACCATGCCGAATCGAGCCTCGTCCACAGCCGTTCGGACAATATCAGCCAGCTTCAGCATAAAAGCGGCATCGTCCGCTTGGAGCGTCTCATCGCTGAACAATTCCCACGCTTCCACGTTTTCCCGCCCGATGTGATATTTCCGCTGACCGAGGTCGTTTACAATCATGCCGTTGAGACACACCAACCGGTAGACCAGCGGCATCACAGAAACACTGCCAAGTCCGACCTCGCTATTGCTGATGATGATTCCGGCCTGCACAATATCGCCTTTGCTGACCTCGGCCTCCAAGCGCGGATTGACCACCTTGAGGTACATCCGGTTTTCCGTAACCTCACAGCTTTCCACCTTCGCGCCTTCCATTTCCCCAATGACGGGCAGTGTCGCCTTTGCGATGTCGTAATTATCAATGCGGCGGTAGCGGTCGGAGAGGAACGCCCTCGCCGTGCCGTCAAGCGTCCGAACGGTGTGCTTGGACTGCTCATGCCCGAACCAGCCGTTGACGTTTCGCGTCAGCAGTTCCGGATAATCCGAACGCATCTTGTCATAATACTTCGCCGGAATGCCAAGCGAAGCTCCAAGCTGCCGGTGAAATAAATCACTCATCGTAAAAGGTGTGACCTCACGCATTCCGCTCTCTAACGGACGGTGTAGGCTGAAAAGCTCTGCGCCATCCTCCATTTGCATCGCGTCCGACGTCACGACAAAGTCGCGCTTTGCCGCCGCTTGGCGGTCAAGCTCTATCGCTAAATCCTGTAATGTTCTGCCTGTTTTCATGTGCTTAATCCTCCAATTCTTTCATTTTACCAAAGCTGACCCCGACTGCCGCCTCTGCTACAATCGGTATGTCGAATTCAGGAAACGGCTGCTCATCCATACACGCTTTGATAAAATCCGCAGCCTCCGTCACTTTATCCTCCGGCAGTTCGAAAACCAACTCATCGTGTATCTGTAGGAGCGGCTTCAGCCATAAGCGGTCGGACAAACCGGATATAATCCTGCCGAGCGCCAGCTTCAGGATGTCGGCTGCCGTGCCTTGGATCGGCGTGTTCAGTGCGCACCGCTCGGCAAAGGACTTCTTGCCCCAATCCTGAGAGGCGATGTTCGGAAGGTATCGCCGCCTGCCGAGCCACGTTTCGGTATACCGCCGGAAGCCTGCGCGTTCTTTCGTTTCCTCCTGCCAACGGGTCAGCGCCGGATAACCGGCTTTAAGGTTGGCAATGATATTTTCGCACTCCGAGAGCGGTGTGTTTAATCCCGCCTTGAACTTCAGCGTTTTTTGCAGTCCTTTGGGAAACAGACCGAAGAACGTGCCGAAATTGCAGTTCTTGGCGATGGTGCGGCGCTCCTTGTAATCTGGAGCATCCTTATTGACCGCCTGCTCGAATGGGATGTGATAAATAACGGAGGTGGTCTGCGCATGTATATCGCCGCCTGTGCGGTAGGTTTCGAGCATCTTCTCATCACGGCAGTAGAACGCGCCAACTCGAAGTTCTATCTGCGAAAAGTCCAGTGAGAGCAGCACCTTGCCCTTTGGAACGATAAAGAAGTTACGGACTCCAGCGTCATCGCTGCCAGCCCTCGGCATATTCTGAAGATTGGGTTTGCGCGCCGCGAACCGTCCCGTCTCGGTGCCGAGTGGAAACAAATCCGGATGTATCCTGCCGGTGGCGCTGTTGATATGCTGCATATAGCCGTCGATATAGGTGGACTTGATTTTGCCCCAACGCCTGTAGTCCTGCACCAGTTTGAATAAGGACACTAAATCCGGTCGGTTTTCCTCGCACCACTCTTTGAGCAGCACCAGCGCCTCGTCGTCCATCGCTTCCTGATATTTCGCCGTCACCTTGAACACCGGCAGTTTCAAATCGTCATACAGATATTTCTTGAAAGCGGCGGTGCTGGCGTTGGCTCCGATGTTCACATCGCCGGTAATGAATGCGATATCCTCCCGAAGCTGTGTCAGTTTTTCCTCTGCTTCAGCTTGTTTTTCACGCATCAGCGTTTCATCAGCAAGCAGACCGTTATACTTCATCATGCCGACATATACAGCCGTTGGCGATTCGATCTGCTCCACGATGAAGCGGTGTTTCGGCAGATACCGGTCAAACCAGCCGTTGAAAAGATGATACAGCCGTAAAGCATAATCGCTGTCGGCGCAGGCGTAGCGCACCGTTTCCGCATCCTGCGGGTCAAGCTCGTCAAAGGCTCGGCCATCGGTCACTTCACTGAAGCTCGGCAATTCTATATCCAGCAGTTCCGGCACAAGCGTTTTCAAGCCGCTGTCCCCAAGCGTCCTAAACGCAGTGTTATTCTTGAGCGTCATCTGCGCCGCCGCGATAGTGTCGTAGACGGGTAACTGCGGAACGATGCCCCGGGCGTACAGGAACATTGTCTCGAAATTCAGGTTGTGCGCCACCTTGATAATCTCTGGGTTAGTGAAAAATTGCTCCGCCAGCCTCGCCCATATTCCCGTGAGCGGAGAGGCGTTCTTGCCGAGCTTGTGCGCAATAGGCACATATATGGCGCTGCCCTCGGCCACTGAGAAGCTGATTCCCACGATGTGGGACTTGTGGGCGTCGAGCGCCGCCTTTTCCTCATCGCGGTACGGCACATCCGGAGCGGTCTCAAAGTCGAACGCCACAATTCCCGCGCCGCCGAGATATTGCTGTATTTCTTTAAGCGTTGTCACGCATTTATACATAGGCGGACTCCTTCCTGCAGGGGAACTCGCTGTCGAATTTCTCCCTGATTGCTTTTACTTGTTTTGTTACACATCCCCTTGTAACGCCCATTTGCCTTGCGATGTCGCCCTGCGCCGCTCCGTCCGCCAAAAGTGAGAGGATGAACCGCTGCTCCGGATTCATAGAATAGATAAAGTCTTTAGCGGCGGTATGCGGCTCGTCATCTATAAAGTGTTGTTCGTAGCCCAAGGTATCCTCAAGCGTGAACCCCTCGCATAGTTCGCTTTGGAGGGAGAGGATGAGGGCGCGCCTTTTATGCGCCCTCGCTTTCCTCATTTCCATCCGTACATCGTTCAGCATGACGCGGTACGCGAATGTGGTAAACGACCATCCCTGTTCCGGCTCATACTGGGACACCGCCTTGCAGTAGCCAATTGCCGCCACGCCGTACCATTCCTCACAGGGCAGCCGGAACTCGTGCAGGAACCCGTAAATCAGCGTGTGGTGTTCCTCGGCAAAATTCCGTTGTTTATTCGTAAGCGCCTGCACAATTTACACGCCTCCTTTGCCCAACGGCTCAATAATCTCGCCGGTCTCCGAATCGACATTGATATCCTCCAAATCCGCATCGATTGCGTTATCATAATCGAAAGACACCTGTTTGCTGTACGCCTTGACCTGTTCCGTCATCCGCTCGACGAGAGCGTGTTCCTCCGGCGTGAGAACGCGGTCAACCGCGAACTGTGCCTGAGAGTAGGCGAGACCGCCGCTGTTCGTCGCTTTCTTCAGTGAAAAGCGTGTGACTACGCTGTTGGACTTGCAGCCTTTCGAGAGCAGCCGTTTCAGATAACGGGTAAGCTCCTTCAGGCTGCCGGTCGGCAGGGAGAGCAGGAGCGGGAATATCTCGCCCTCGCGCAGAACGAAAATCCTACGGCGGTTTTTACACGCCTTGCTGCCGTTTTCGCCGGTGCCGAATTGATTGTACCGGCATGACTTGCAGTCGCCGCCGGGATCTCCCTCACCAGTCACGCCGTCGAAGCTGCCGCAGTCCGGAGGGTTATTGCCGCCTGTGTACTTGCTTTTGTAATAAGCGAAGAGCGGGTGATGATAGAGGATGACCGCCGAGAATTCCTTGACCGCCTCCGGTTCGTTGGGGTCTTCGCCGGGTACCTCGAATACCGTGCTTCCTGCTGACGGAATCTTGATCCGCTCGAATCCGGCATCCAGTCCGTCCAGTTCCTCGGACATCATCGTGGCCATGTCCACGTTCGCCAGCCCTGTGTAGCCGCTAATAGCGATTGCTGTGTTTTCCTGCGCCGTGAGCGATCCCTGCGCGGGGGTAGCCGTTTCTTTTTTCTTTGCCATAATCGTAACCTCCATTAAATTTGTTATTTTGAAGCCTTCTTGACTCCGACCGAAGTCTTATCAAACACGTTGACCAGCCCAACCAGCCAGTCGGGGAGAGCGTCGCCGTTTTCCTCGATCTGTTCCTTCACGAAAGAGGAGAGGCTGTTGGCGTTGACCGTCTCGTACACCAATTCACCAAAGCCCTGCGCCTTCAGCGCGGAGTGCAGTTCTTCCTTGACGCCCGCTACTGCTGACGCACGGGTCTTGGTAGTCAGGTAGAACATGGTACCGGAGCGTGTGAAGTTCTGCGTTTCGCTCTCGGCCATTAGCTCCGACAGTTTATAGTCGGTATCGTCGATTTGCTCGTTGATTTGTTTTAGAAGCCGCTCAGTGTCCTGTTTCTGCTCACGCAGGCTGCGAAGCTGCTCGGCCAGTTCAAACATCTTTTCACTGTCCATCGTTTACATCATCCTCCTTGTCTGATTCCGTAACCGCCGCCAACCGGACATTGACCGCGTTCTGACAGCCGCACTTGGGGCAGTCGAAACACTCAAACGCCTTCGTCGGAGTGGTCAGCGCCGATAATACGGCGGTCTTTTCTGTTGCGAGATACATCGTGTCCTTGCTCCCCGCGAAGCGGGTTCGGCACACCTTGCACTTGATTTTCCTCATTGCTTTCACCTCGTTTTCAGTTAAATGGGTTATTGCCGCGCCGGTAATCGTCCACCAGCGTTCGCGCCAAGTCCGCCTTGCCTTGGAGCGCCGTTAGAACTTTTTCGTCCACCGTCCCTCTGGCTGTCAGATAAATGTAGGTGCAGTTTTCCTTCTGCCCGACGCGGTGGATTCGTGCTTTGGCCTGTTCGAAATTGCTCATGCTGTAGTCCAGCGAGTAAAACACCAGCGTACTCGCGGCGGTTAGCGTGATGCCAAGTCCCGCCGTGGCGATCTGCCCGACAAAAACCTGTATATCCGGATTGTTCTGAAACGCCGATACCTGTTCCTCACGGTCTTTCACGCCGCCCATAATGCTGGAGTAGCCGATGCCGTTCTTTTCCAGCAGCTTACAGATGGCTTTGATTTCAGCGACAAACCGGGCGATAATCACCAGTTTTTTGCCCTCCTGAAGAACCTCTTCAATGATGTCTTCCAGTGCGGATTGCTTTGCCGTGCTGATACGCTGCGGCGTGTTGCCCTCGTCATCGCCAATGAAGCCGCCCGTAAGCTGCGACAGCCGGAGGAGCCGGGTGAGGATGTTGGTCACCGTGACTTCGCTCTGGCCGATTTCGGCATAGGAGTCCTTCACCAAGTCGCGGTATACCTTTGCGGCAGCGGATTCCAGTTCCACATAACGCACGATATCGGTGGTTTCCGGTAGGTCGAGGCATTCGGCCTTAGTCGCACGGAACGCTATACTGTGGAGCCGCTTCATCAAATCGCGCTCCATCGACCGCTTGAGAACCGGAGTGTGGTTACCGTAGCCGACCATATCGAAGTAGCGGTTCCTGAACACATAATAGCTCTGACCGAAGATTGCCGGATTGAGGAACTTGTACTGGCTGAACACGTCGATGGCTTTGTTGGTGATGACCGTTCCGGTGAGCAGCAGTCGGTAGGCCGCCTTTACACCAATCCGGTGCATTGCCTTGGATGCGGCGATATTGTGGGTTTTAATCTTGTGGCCTTCATCGCATATCACCAAGTCCGGCTGCCATGCGAGGATTTCCTTTTCCAGCCGCCATGCCGACTCGTAATTGACCACAGCCACCTGCAGGGAAGCTCCCCGCATGATGCCATGCGCCACACCCATGTGGCGCAACGTGTCGGCCTTCTTCGCGCCGGTGCCGTTCAGAACGGCGAGGGTATAATCGAAGTCCGCGAACTTAGCGAATTCTTCATCCCACACGCCGACGATGGAGAGCGGAGCGACCACCAAAACCCTGCGGATTCTGCCGCTCAGATACAGTGTTCCGGTGACGGCAACGCTGGTGATTGTTTTTCCGGTACCCATCTCCATCAGGTAAGCCACGCCTTGACTGAGTGCATCGCCGCCGTCCAAACCGAACAGCCTGCAGGCGAGGGCGAACGCCTCACGCTGGTGCTTATACGGCGTAGCTTTAATCGGCATCAGCGGATACTGCTGTTTTTGCATTTGGGTTGACACCTTCTTTCTCTGCCGACCGCTGTTCCAGCAGAGCCAGCTTTCTCGCCATGCGCTTTGATACCACACTGATGGCGGTGAGTACGCCGATGATTTCCTCGGCGGTTTCCGCGCTCTGTCCTTGCCCGAGTGCGGCTTGTAGGTTTTTGTTCATGGGATTTATCACCTCCGTTTCTGCACCTACCGAGGGAAAGAAAAACCCCCTCACTATACAAAGGAAAGTAAGGGGGCGAGTGGAACACTTTTTTACAGGTGATTTTTCAAAAGGCTCCGAAGTTTCTCTATAATGCTTTTGTGGTGGCGGTTGATGTTAGTATGATTTGTTTCGGTTTTACGAGCATATTCTCTTGCGGTTTGATCCTTGAAATATAAGGCATCAATTAAAGACCGCTCGTCATCCGTCAGTTCTGCCAGTGCCGCATATAGCTCGTCCAGCAAGAGCTTGTCCGCAACAATCTCATCAACAAGCGCCTGATCGGATGGGATGTCAAAGCCATCTTCCATAAACACTTCAAGAGACCGCTCCTTATCCGTTCGGACTTCTCTGCGCTTGCGTTCAGCCCACGCCGGACGTTTATAAGCGAAATATACGTCCTCGGATACGGGTATCTCCTTACCGTTGATACGAATAAATCTTTCCTTGCTCACCATTTTCCCTCCTTTCCTCGAAATTTCAAAGAAAGGGGGAGTCACGGATATTTAGCTATATAGCACTGCCATGCCGAAAGAAAAATCAGTAGGCTATGTATTAAGGGGTAAATTTCTGCGTATAATATAAAATGGGAAAGTACAGGCATTTTGTTTTCCTCCAAAACGCGGCGAGTACCATCCCTAACCGATTAAATTTCCACATGCGTACAGCCGCAAAATTTGTATTATTTAGGCTGTAAAGCCTTGTGGAAAAATAAATTTATAAATGGAAAATATAGGAATTATGTCGAAGCCATAAAAATAACCGCCCCTTTTTCAAGGAGCGGTTGAAATTTGGCAGTAATTTTAATGTTCGTCTATGTAAGATTAAGGGTATGATCCATTTTTTCTTTTTCATAGTGTTACCTCTTCATCTGAAAAAATAAAAGGCAGATAGGAACACCCGGTTTCAGCTTCGTTTTTTTTATTAGCTGAAATCGGCGTTCTATCTGCCTTGCAATTAGATTAGATGCTGTTGATTAATACAGCTTACTTATTCATGTTGCAACTCTACTTTAACCCTCTACGAGTAGACTTTGTTTAGGTACGTTTGCTGCATCATATTGATACTCCCACTTTCTCTAAAACGCCATAACAATACCTTTGTCGTTGGTATAAAGGGAACTGAGCCTCCTCGTGGGTAACATCAGTAATTCTTTGAGGTGTAACGGTTTTGAATCGTCTCCATAAGTCGCTCGGCAAGGCCGGTAAGTATTCGGCTCGATTACTTTCTGCGCTTTCTGATAATAACGCCGACTATAACAACCAAGACAACAGCCACAACAATGGCGATAATAGCTCCCGTACTCATGCTCATTTCCTCCTCTTGTCAAGAGTTATTTGTAAGTGCTTATCGCAGACAAAATATTTTAATTCTTATTAATAATAAGTAACGGATTATCACATTGCCCCTCTTTTCATACGCAAGTCAATTATTCTTGAAGCTATCACTGGCATTTGCCACAGTCACTACACCCATTGCAGATTAGTCTACCACCACATTGTTCACAGCCTTTTCGATAATGTGGCACATACAGTCTTTCTTGTGGGATTGGCCCATAAGCATCTTCCAACACATACTTTACTGGCCTGCCCATAAAATTCATGCCAGACTTGAACGTCATCACTTTTTGAACATCCTTGTCGGGTATATGGTACAACTTGCCGTCTTTTATGAAGTTGCTTCCTGTTTCAACAAAGCAGAATGTCACATTTGCATTGATACATTCTTCACGCAGGGTTTTCACCCATTCAAAATTACATGACCTTGCGCCATCATAGTTTTCACCACCACAACCGACCTGCTCAATCTCGCCTGTCTCAAGATACTTCGCAATGTGTATCTCCCCAAGTAAGGGAGCGCAGAACAGACCTTTGTGCTTGAATGGCAGTTGAAGCAGGAGGGGTATTCTCTCGTCGGCGCGGCGCTGGTTCTCACAAGATACATTTAAGATTATGTTTTCCCATCCCTTCCCCCAATGGTCAGGCAGGCAGTTTTGCACCCGTTCTGGGCGCTTGGTCAGCAAAAAGAATTTTACGTCGCTTCGCTCCCTCATAAACCGCCACGCCTCGTTACGCCAAAGGTCGGCTTCTTCAAGAAAGAAATCCGATGTCATGCAGACGCGTATCAGTTCTCCGCTTTGGATTTTGTATTGGCCTTTTCTATTCTTCTGAACCGGATAATCAAAACCACCTTTTGTGCGGTAAATATTAGAGCCGTTGAGGTCACGCATACGGTCAAAAAAGTACATATAGCAATTTTGACAGCCCTCGCTGCATTTTACACAGCCATGCCACGGGTTCCATGTATCACGAGTCATGGTTTTCTTCTTCCGCTTTTTTCTTTTTCCGCAAGCTCCGGCTTCCGTGATGAATAATCCATAGAGTCGCTTTTGAGGGATTGTCGTTAAGCCATGTATCAACAATAAATTGCGCCTTGTCATGGTCGAATTTATATAAGTCATTCAAATTATTGGCAACCGTAAGTTGGATGTATCTATCCTCGTCATGGCGCAAATTGCTTAGTATCAACATATAGTCGTCAAACCGCTCCACCGCCTCGGTCATTTTCTTTGCCCACGGCAGACTGACGCGCATACATTCGCTGGATAGACGCCTTACATACAGGCTTTTTTCCCTGCTCCATTTTTTCAAAACAGTCATGCTTTTTTTAGGATATGCTTTGATTAACGGGCGCATTGCAAATTCGCCGGTATATCTTTTCGTGAGTTCTTTAATGAATTTAACTGATAAATTAAAGTGTTCCGGATAGTCTGTACAATGCGCTTCTACATATTTTCCAATGGGCGACAGCCACATTCCATCTGCATACGCATTGCCAAAGGAGGATAATTGAGGCCCTAAAATCTTCCCGAACAACTCAATGGTTTCGGGATAGTCCGGTAAATAGAGGTCAAATGCTTGCACAATGGCCTCCATACGCCCTGTATATTCTTTGTCCTCCACCGAATCTGTGACCTCCGCAACAAACCCTTCTTTATCAAAAGCGGTATAGGTTAGTAAAATCTTATCCGAGAGCATTTCTGCATACTCTTTATTGAAATAGTCCTTTAATAACACGGATGACCCTCCTTTTTTATTTTTAATATAACACATAAACCCTGACGTACTGCGTCAGGGTTTATGTGTTATATTAAAAAAGAGGTGCTAATTGATGGGGAAACGTACCAAAGAAAAAGATTTCAATATATCGAAAAACCATGACATGACTTGTCAAGGTTTTTGTGATATACTATAACAAAGGAGGTGTTTTCCCTTGCAAAATAGCCGATTGTTAGAAATGCTGCTGCTTCTTATGGAAAAAGGTTCTGTTTCCGCCCCGAAACTCGCGGAGCAATTTGATGTTTCCGTGCGGACAATATACCGGGATATTGATGCCCTGAGTGCGGCGGGCATTCCCGTTTACGTTACGACCGGGCGCAATGGAGGCGTCCGGCTGATGGATAATTTTGTACTGGATAAGTCTGTGCTTACTGAGGATGAGAAAAGTGAGGTATTGATTGGATTACAGTCGCTCCTTGCCGTTCCTTTTCTCAATGATGGAATCGCGCTGAGAAAATTGAGCCTTCTGTTTGAACAAAAAATAGATTGGATAGAAGTGGATTTCAGCAGATGGGGAAACATCAATAACGAGTATTCACAAAAATTTGAACTGATTAAGGAGGCTATTTTCAACAAAAAAAGCATTGATTTTCAATATGTAAACGGCAACGGGTCATTTTCCGAACGAAAAATAGACCCATTAAAACTGCTGTATAAATTCCGAGACTGGTATCTTTATGGTTACTGTCATCTGCGGGAAGATTTCCGTTTATTTAAGATTACAAGAATGACAGAATTGCAAATTCTACCGCAGCCTTTTGACCTCCAATACGACACAGCGCAATGGTTCGATGACATGAATGAAAAATGGGGGCAAACAAGTATTGAGGTCAGATTGTGGTTTCCACACCAATATGCGCATCGCATTTATGATGTGTTTGAATCAGTTTATATTGAAAATAAAGATGACGGAATATACGTGACCGAAAAACTTCCCGAGGATGAGTGGCTATATTCTTTTCTCTTGTCCTTCGGGGCTAATGTAAGAGTAATCCAGCCGGAACACATCAAAAAGGAACTGAAAAACAGGCAAAAGCTGGCTTATGAATCGGAATAGATAATAAATAGGAGGAATTTAAGTATGTTAAAAATCGGATGTCATTTATCGTCGTCAAAAGGGTATGTGGCGATGGGTAAGGAAGCGGTGAGCATTGGCGCAAACACGTTTCAATTCTTTACCCGGAACCCAAGAGGGGGTGCTGTAAAGCCTCTGGATTTAGTCGATATTGGCGCATATCAGAGCTTTTCGACGATGTATGGTCTACAGCCCATACTTGCCCATGCGCCGTACACGCTCAATGCTTGCGCTGCGGATGCCGGATTAAGGCAATTCGCTGCTGAAACCGTTAAGGATGATTTGACGCGGCTTGACCATATTCCCGGCAGTATGTATAACTTTCATCCCGGCAGTCATGTAAAGCAAGGTGAAGCGGTAGGTATACAGTATATTGCCGATATGCTGGGCGCCGCCATACCCGATGATCTCTATACAACGATACTGCTGGAGACGATGGCAGGTAAAGGAACGGAGGTCGGACGGAGCTTTGAGGAACTGCAAGAAATCATCAGCAAAGTTGACCGCTCTGACGCTCTTGGCGTTTGCCTCGACACCTGCCATGTATTCGATGCGGGGTATGACATCGTGGGCAACCTTGAGAACGTGCTATCTGAATTTGACCGTATCATAGGGTTAAGCCGCTTAAAGGCAATCCACCTCAACGACAGCAAAAACCCCATTGGCAGCCGCAAAGACCGCCACGAAAGAATCGGTGACGGAAGCATCGGTATTGACGCTATAACCACAATCATCAATCATCCCCTATTGCGCGAACTGCCCTTTTACTTGGAAACGCCAAATGATGTTGCGGGTTACAAGAAAGAAATCGAACTTTTGAAATCGCTCTATGTGGAGGTGAAGTAAATTGAAGAAAATGCCGCCTAAAGAGAAGATACATGAAGCAATTAGCGCCTTAGCGGATGGCCGGATTGAGATTGACGGTACTTGCGCCTATATCACATCGTCCGATTACAGCAAAAAATATACGGTTGTCTGGAATCCCGATAAAACCAACTTCACATCCAATGACAGCGCGACTTACTGGCAAGGCTATCCCGGCTATCCTGTACTGGCCGTGTTAATGCAGATGGATGTGCTGCCTGTCGCCAAAGACTTGATAGAACACTTTAAGGATATAAACTGGAATAAACTGAATGCAGAATATAAGAGGAACTATGCGGCGGCGGCTGATGAAGCACTAAGTATGTTGACCCCGGCAGATAAACAGAAGGTCGATGTCGCCATAGACGAGATATACCATAAACTCAGCAATATGAATTTTGGAGTGAAGCGCGGCAAGGAACCCGTAATCAAGTTAAAAGATAGTCAGGAGGATGGCCATGCCTGATAAAACAGAACGAATGAATGAACTGATTGAGATTTTGAACAACGCAAACCGAGCCTATTACAGCGGTTCCCATGAGATTATGGATAATCAAGAGTACGACAAGCTGTATGATGAATTGCAGCTTTTGGAAGCAAGTACAGGAGTTATACGGGCGTCTAGCCCTACACAGCGGGTTGGTTATGAAGTCGTCAGCTCCTTGCCAAAGGAACAGCACATCACTCCCATGCTTTCCCTAAACAAGACCAAAAGTGTGGAAGAACTGGCGCAGTTTGCAGGCTCTCAGAAAATCCTCCTGTCATGGAAACTTGATGGACTGACTATTGTTCTGACGTATCGGGACGGCGAACTGTTTAAGGCTGTTACGCGGGGGAATGGCGAGGTCGGAGAGGTTATAACAAACAACGCGAGGGTGTTCTATAACATCCCTACTAAAATCCCCTACACAGACGAGTTGATTATTCGCGGAGAAGCCGTCATTGGCTATTCGGAGTTTGAACGCATTAACGAACAGATTGAAGATGTAAATGAAAAATACAAGAATCCGAGAAATCTGTGCAGCGGTACTGTGCGGCAACTGAATAATGAGGTGGTCGCAGGGCGAAAGGTCTACTTTTTCCCATTTTCTTTGGTTAAAGCAGATTCCGTGGACTTCTCAAATTCCCATTCCTGTCAATTAAAATGGCTGTTGTCGCTCGGATTCGACGTCGTTGACTATATAGAGGTCACAAGCAATCAGGTCGCCGATGCGATTAGCACCTTCAAGCAAAGGATAAATGACTATGATTTTCCTTCGGACGGCTTGGTGGCAATTTATGATGATATTCATTATGGGGAGGCGCTTGGCAGGACAGCAAAATTTCCGAGGGATTCCATCGCGTTTAAGTGGGAGGATGAGCTTCAATCAACTTTATTGGAGAGCATTGAATGGAGCGCGTCAAGAACCGGATTGATAAATCCTATCGCTGTATTTCAGCCGGTGGAACTGGAAGGAAGCACCGTCAGCAGAGCATTTTTGCACAATGTCAGCACACTAAAATCCTTGAAGTTGGGAATCGGGGATACGATTGAGGTCTATAAGGCAAACATGATTATCCCCCAAATTGCCAGCAATATCACCATGAGCGGCACAGCCAGTATTCCAGAGCATTGTCCCGTTTGTCAGGGCAACACCGTCATACACGATGCAAATGATAAAGAGTTTCTTTACTGTGAGAATCCGCAGTGTGCCGCGAAAAAGTTAAAGGGGTTTGAGCATTTTGTAAAGCGGGATGCAATCAACATTGAAGGGCTGTCCGAACAATCCCTTGAAAAATTCATCAATCGCGGTTTCCTAAAGGATTTTTCAGACCTGTTTACATTGGAGCAGTATCGGAATGAAATCTCCGCTATAGAGGGCTTTGGTGAAAAATCTTGCGATAACCTTTTTGGCAGCATTACAAAAGCAAAGGACACCACGCCTACCCGCCTTTTATACAGCCTCGGAATACCGGGTATCGGTTTGTCAACGGCCAAGGTGATATGCAGAGTATTTAACAACGATATTGATAAAATCATAAACGCCACTGTCGATGATTTATGTATGATTGACGGTATCGGCCTTGTTGTCTCAAGCGCCGTTCGTGCTTATATGGACGATGTTGCCAATATTGAGCAGATAGAAAAGCTGCGAGGATATCTGAACTTTGCTGATGATGGGCCGAGCGAACAGAGCAATGCCCTTGCAGGACTCACTTTCGTTATCACCGGCTCCTTGTCGGAGTTTGAGAATCGGGACGCGCTGAAAAACTATATTGAGGCCAGAGGGGGCAAAACGACAAACAGCGTCACATCGAAAAGCTCCTACTTGATTAACAATGACAACCATTCAACCAGCGCCAAAAATACGCAGGCACAAAAGCTGAATATACCTATCATTACTGAAGCAGATTTTCTTAGCATGTTTGGGGAGGAGATAAAATGAAAATGCTTGTTGTTGATGGAAACAGTGTTATCAATCGCGCATTTTACGGCATTCATTCTTTGTCTACCAAGAGTGGATTTCCGACTAATGCTATTTACGGCTTTCTAACTATTCTATTAAGTATAATTGATGAGATTGAGCCGGATAAAACCGTCATTACTTTTGACAAAAAAGCACCCACATTTCGGCATAAGCTGTATGCGGAATATAAGGGACAACGAAAGGGAATGCCGGAGGAATTAGCCGTACAAATGCCAAAGCTAAAGGAAATATTGACATATCTTGGCTACCCTATAGTGGAGCTCTCTGGGTACGAAGCCGACGATTTATTGGGTACGCTCTCAAAAGCCTGTTCCAATCAAGGAGGCATGTGCGTCATTGCAACCGGCGACCGGGATTCCTTCCAGCTAATAGGCGAAAATGTAATGGTCAGAATGGCCTACACAAAAGAGGGCAAATCCGCAATGCAGTTGGTGGACTTGCAGATGATAAATGATGTGTACGGCCTCCAGCCAGAGCAGTTAATCGACGTAAAAGCTTTGATGGGCGACGCATCTGACAACATTCCCGGTGTTGCGGGCATAGGAGAAAAGACGGCAATCGCGTTAATCCAAAAATTCGGCTCTTTGGATAACCTATATAAAAACCTCGACAATGAGGCTATAAAGCCAAAGGCAAGAGAAAAACTTGAAGCGGGTAAGGAAACCGCCTATTTGAGCCGCAAATTGGGGACGATTGACCGGAGCGCCCCTATCGACACAAACATGGATGCCTACCTGTCCATGCCAATCGACCATGAAAACGCCCACAAGCTACTTGTGGAGTTGGAACTTTTCAGCATCATGGAGAAATTCGGAATTACAGCCAACAATTCCGCACAAGCGGAGCAGTTTGGGGATGCAGGTACATTGAAGCTACTTCTCAATCAATTTTCCGAGGATATGCTGAACGCCGAAAGTATGGATGTGCTGTTCCATATATCCAATGATAAGATTGCCGCGTTCTGCGTCATCTTATCCGACACCCTTCACCTCGTCACGGAAAATGCGGAGAAGCTTGCGGCGTCAGTGTTGTCCTCATCTACCCTGAAGCGTACAAACCATGCGAAAGAGCTGTACAAGTGTGCCTTAAAGGGAGGCTTTGAGGTTCAGGGCATTATGTTCGACCTTGAAATAGCGGCCTATATACTAAACCCAACCGCATCAGATTATTCCGTGCAGGAATTGTCGAGAGAGTACAATATCCCTGTTCCGGCGCTGGATGGTCACGAAAACACGGTTCCCGGACAGTTCCTGCTTGATTGCAGAGTCTTCTCCCATTTGGCAAATATGTTTGCTGGGCGTATTTCTGAAAATGGGCAGGAGTATTTGTTCAATGATGTAGAGCTTCCGTTAGCGGCTGCATTGGCAGACATGGAGTTTGTAGGCATCCCGCTCGACACAGAGGGGTTGAAAGAGTATGGGCGTGAGTTGAGAGTGGAATTAGACAGGCTGACGCAGACCATCTATACCCTTGCCGGAGAAGAATTTAACATCAACTCGCCGCTACAGCTTGGTACTGTTCTTTTTGAAAAACTGAAACTCCCTGCCGGGAAAAAGACGAAAACGGGATATTCGACAAATGTTGATGTTCTTGAGGCCATACAGGATAAGCATGAGATTATCGGTCACATTTTGGCTTATCGGTCAATAGGCAAGTTAATTTCGACCTATGTGGATGGCCTGATGAAAAATGTTCATTCAGATGGACGAATCCATACAACCTTTCAACAAACGCTCACCCGTACTGGCAGGATTTCCTCGATTGAGCCGAACATGCAAAACATACCAATTAAAACGGAACAGGGTAGTAAACTTCGGAAATTCTTTTACGCTGAACAGGGGCATGTACTTCTTGATGCCGACTACTCACAGATTGAGTTGCGAGTGCTTGCTCACATGGCAGATGATAAAAACATGATTGACGCTTTTGTATCGGATGTGGACATCCATACAAAGACGGCTTCACAGGTTTTCAATCTGCCGGAGGAAGAAGTGACTCCCTCGTTGAGAAAACAGGCAAAGGCGGTTAATTTCGGGATTGTTTACGGGATTGGCGCGAAGTCGCTGGCAAAGGACATTGGCGTCACGACAAAAGAAGCAGGCCGGTATATTGACAACTATCTCAACAACTTCGATGGCGTCAAGGACTATCTGGAGCGCACGATTGCCACGGCAGAGGAAACGGGATATGTGGAGACAATCCTACACCGTCGCCGTTACCTACCCGAACTCCATTCGACAAACAGAATGACATTGGAATTTGGGAAGCGTGTGGCGCGAAACACTCCGATTCAAGGTACAGCCGCAGATATTATCAAGATAGCGATGGTGCGGGTATGGTCGCGACTAAAGACGGAAAAGTTAGACGCTCGATTGATTCTACAAGTCCACGATGAACTGCTTGTGGATTGCCCTGAACATGAAGAAGAAAAAGTCAGAGCAATCGTGGTACAGGAAATGGAGAATGCCATCAGCATAACGGTTCCTCTCAAAGTTGATATTGACAAAGGCCCCAACTGGCTGGATGCCAAAGGTCTTTGAAAAAATATCAGAATATTATTTTTATAAAGCATGACGCAGTATGTCAAGGTTAATATGATACTATTATTTTAGGAGTTGCGATTTACACGGAACACTCAATGATCGGAAGTGCTGCTCCTAAATACTATTATAGACGGAGGTAAAACAAATGAGCAAACTGGGTATGTTGGACGTATGGGTGAATGCGGTGAGCAGCTTCTTTGCCCCTAAGAGCGCACATGGCTACATGCAGCCCGCAATGGCGATGGTGGGTGCCGGTTCCTGTAGTGGTTCTTGCAGTACGGGTGACGAAAAGAAGGTGGAGGAAAAGCCAGCTTCTTGTAGCGGCTCCTGCAGTGCCGGGGATGAGAAGAAAGTGGAGGAAAAACCGGCTTCTTGTAGCGGCTCCTGCAGCGCCGGGGATGAGAAGAAGGTGGAGGAAGCACCAGCTTCTTGTAGCGGCTCCTGTAGCGCCGGGGACGGCAAGTAAGGCGAATTATGTATCAATACCCCCGGCATGAAGTCTTTGCCGGGGGTATTGTATTACCTTTCACTGATGGCTCTTTAACCTTACCATAGATACTTTCACAGGGGTAAATTCATTATGGACAAATATTTTTCTTTTCAGTGGCATATTACGGATAGCTGCGACCAACGCTGTGAACATTGCTATATTTTCGCAGAGGATAACAACATCCCCCTGACCGAGATGTCATGGGACAATATGCAAAGCGTTCTTGATAACTGCGTGGAAATGTGCGAGAAGTTAGGCCGCATCCCCTATCTTTACATCACGGGTGGCGACCCTATTTTGCACAAGGATTTTTGGCGGTTGATGGAGCTACTCAAAGAACGAAAAGTTGCTTTTAGCATTATGGGAAACCCGTTCCACTTGACTGACGAGGTTTGCGCCCGGTTGAAGTCTTACGGCTGCGAGCGATACCAGCTCTCCATTGACGGCATGAAAGAAACTCACGATTGGTTCCGTATGCCTGGATCATTTGACACCACAGTGGAGAAGATTGCCACAATAAACAAGTCCGGCATACGAAGTGTTGTTATGACTACGGTTTCAAAAGTAAACTCAAACGAAATTCCTAAAGTTATTGATTTAGTGGTAGAGCATGGCGTGAAAGTCTTTGCCTTCGCTCGGTATTGTCCCACAGGACCGGATAAAGACAGCCATATAGAGCCGGAAGAATATCGCAAGTTGCTGGATATCTGCTGGGGCAAGTTTGAGCAGTACAATGATAGCGTGACAGCCTTTAATCTCAAAGATCATCTGTGGACGCTCTATCTGCATGAAAAAGGACTGTACACAATCCCTAATGGGCTGGAGGATGATATGATCTACGATGGCTGCAACTGCGGCATCAATCATTTAACGATACTTCCAACCGGCGATATTTACGCTTGCCGCCGCATGGATAGTGCTGTTGGAAATGTGTTCACCGACAGGCTGGTAGATGTTTTTCTGAGTGAAAAAATGGACAAGTACCGGGAATTCGGTAAGTTTGATAAATGCTCTAAATGTGAGCTTATGAGGTTCTGCCGAGGCTGCCCCGCCGTGGCCTATGGATATACCAAAAACTCATACAGTGCAGACCCTCAATGTTGGAAGGCTGTTTAGCATTTTGTGTAAAAGTAGGGCGGTGAGAAGTATAGGAGGCTGTCCCATGAGAATTGTGAGCTGGAACTGTAACTGTAAGTTTCGTGAAAAACACAAGGCCATTGCCCAGTTAAATGCCGACATATATGTGATTCAGGAATGTGAAAATCCAGTGACTACCAAGAACAAGGAATATGCTGCTTTTGCAGAAAATCATCTTTGGATAGGCGATAACAAAAATAAAGGGCTGGGCGTTTTCGCAAAGCCCTCTATTCATCTTAAACGGTATGAATGGGACACGGTGGGGTTATCTTATTTTCTGCCATGCAAAGTTGATCAGTCGTTCGACATTGTGGCTGTTTGGGCGATGGAACCATACAGCAAGAATTATCTCGAATTTCAGAATCGAAACCGCAGGTGTATCAGAAAAAATGCCATTATTATCGGTGACTTTAACAGCAATGCTATGTGGGATAATAAATATTCCGCAGGGACACATTCGAAATTTGTGTCAGACCTATGGAAAAAGGGATTAGTATCCGCCTATCATCTGACAAGTGGTGAACGGCACGGAGAGGAAATCATGCCAACGTTCTATCTTTATAGGAATGTTGAGCGCCCATATCATATGGATTATTGCTTTTGTAAAAGAGAAATCATAAGTCAATTCACAATTGGGGATTATAAGTATTGGCTACAATTTAGTGATCATATGCCATTAGAAGTAGATATATCTGTATAGCCTGAATATATTTCAAATGACATTTTGCTATGCTGGTAAGTATAGCAATGTCATGATAGTTCCGCATCTCCACCATTTACATAGGATTCGTAAAGCCGAAGAGCCCCGCCACCCTTCGGAGCGAACCACCTTGGCAGCGGGGCAATTTTAGTGAAGTGTTGGTGCATTATTACACGTTTCCTATACTCGTTACACGATACCTCAAACCTTTACACGAAACCCTCGAACTATTACACGTTTTATAAGGAAATGTGTTATTGTATTGACGTTCACGCTTGTAGACAATGGTAACGGCAGGATTTAAACTCACTATACAGTAGACATGTTTCCGATAACTATTCAAACACAGCTTTTATTATTTTCATCATTAGATATGTTCCCACTTACTTTCAAGCCTTGAGTTGACTATTTATATTAGCCGTGGATATGTCTCCCATAAACTCAAAAGAATAAAGGCTGACAATCACTGCCAGCCTATAACTTTTCTTATATCCTCGAAAACCCCAGTAAATCAACCTTTCAGCCGTCTTTCCTTGACATCAATACGACACACTCCACATGCACCGTCATCCCAAACATATCCACCGGCTGCACCTTCCTCACTTCATATCCGCCATCACAAAGTACTCTCAAATCCCTTGCCAATGTCGCCGAATCGCAAGACACATACACAAT
>Ga0153948_1000032_pt1 | contig 74152 bp, 76 predicted proteins | sample TSNJ032MetaG_FD_104696 | JGI IMG/M metagenome (GOLD analysis project Ga0153948, IMG submission 104696) | Attine ant fungus gardens microbial communities from New Jersey, USA - TSNJ032 MetaG | ecosystem: Host-associated > Fungi > Mycelium > Unclassified | place: USA: New Jersey, Wharton State... | reverse complement strand
TATAGCGGAAGTATCAGAAAACGATTTGGCAGCTTTTCGCAGAAAACATTTAGGATTTATTTTTCAAGAATATAATTTGCTTGATACTTTGTCGATTTATGAAAATATTGCTTTGGCGTTGACGGTCAAGCAATTTCCAAAGGGAAGTATAAAACAAATCATTTATGATTTGGCTGAAAAACTTGAAATAACCCATGTGTTGAGCAAATTTCCTTATGGTAGTGATATAATAGGACTTAATCAGAAAACCTTGATTCTATAAGGGTTTTACCGATTAGGTCCTATTTTTTTATACCCATGTCTGCCAAGAGCAGGCAATATACCCTAATAAAAATACTGAAAGGAAGTGACATATTGGCTAAGATAATAGCGATTATGAATGAAAAGGGAGGCGTTGGAAAAACTTCAACAGCGACCTCACTTGCCTACTTATTGGCAAGAGGAGGTGAGAAAACGGCACTCATCGACTTTGACGGACAGGGACATGCTTCCATGCTGTGCGGAGTGGAGAACCCGAACAAATTAGACATTACAATATCAACCCTTCTGAACAAAGTAATCATGGACGAGGTCCTGCCGGAACCGGAAAGCTACATATTTCATGGAAGCAATGGTGTGGATTTAATTCCTGCCAACAGTCAGCTTTTCGTACTGGAGCGAAACCTATCAAGCGTTGATTTTCGTGAATACAAGCTGTCGGAGTATGTGAATACCATAAGGGATTTATACGATTACATCATCATTGACTGTATGCCCCAAATAGGAACACCTATGGTTAATGTGATGATGTGTGCTGACAGCATTGTTATCCCCACTCAGGCAGAAATCCTGTCAGCGCAGGGACTTAATGAGCTTTTAAAGCATTACCAGATAATCCGTAAAAACAGTAATCATACATTAGAGATCGAAGGGATTTTAATCACCATGGACACAGGGCGCACTATTGTTTCCTCACAGGTCAATGCCATGATTGAAAGCACCTTTTCTGGAAGAATAAACCTGTTTAAGACCCGTATTCCCCGTTCTATTAAAGTGGCGGAGGCCTGCCTATATCAGCAAACCATCTGTGAATATATGCCGGACAATCCTGCCGCTATTTCCTATGAAAATTTTGTAAAGGAGTTGATTGAGAATGCCAGTTAAAACTAATAATGGAACCAAGGTTCCGAAAATCATTCTTGATAATTTTGATGATATCCTGGATTTTGGGAAGAAAGAACCATCTGCTGTTTTAATGGAAGGAATAGGTGAAATGTTGTTTGACCATATGGAACCTTTTCCGGATCATAAATTCAAGTTGTATGAAGGACAACAGTTGGAGGATATGGTAGAAAGCATACGTCAGCTTGGTATCCTACTGCCTGTAATCCTATGGCATACAAAGGATAATAAACATATAATCCTTAGCGGGCATAACCGTGTAAATGCAGGCAAACTGGCAGGGCTTACAAAGGCACCGGTTATTATTAAGGAAAAGCTTACGCTTGAAGAAGCCACTTTAATTGTTACGGAGACCAATCTGCGTCAGCGCTCTTTTACAGATTTAAGTTATTCGGAAAGGGCTTATTGTCTGGCACAACATTACGAAGCACAGAAAGCACAGGGAAGAAGAAGTGACCTTTTGGAAGAGATAGAAATGCTCATAAACCCGTGTATTTACGAGGAAAATCCAACTTCTGTTCAAGTTGAACAGAAGTTGGAAAGCAGAGGAAAAGTTGGTCGGGAATACGGTTTGTCGGCATCCAATGTAGGGCGGTATATTAAGATCTCTACACTAATATCAGAACTCTTATCAAAAGTAGATGCAGGTGAAATTGCCTTTCTTACAGCGTATACATTATCTTTTATTGAGGACAAGGCACTGCAAAGACAGATTGCAGACTTAATAGAACGTGACAGTTATAGATTGGACATGAAAAAGGCAGAATTGCTCCGCAGTTACTACGAAAAAGACAAGTTGAATCAGGACTCCATAGAGCTGATAATATCAGGTGAAAAATCCAAAAAGCTGAAAAATGATAAACCACACCCAATGAAGGTGAAAGCAGCTATTATCTCCAGATATTTTAAACCGGAGCAGTCGGTTAAGGAAATTGAATCAGTCATAGAAAAGGCTTTGGAAATGTATTTTGAAATGCAGGGACTTAAAGAAGCAACCGGGTAGCACTAAAGGATTTATGAAAGTGAAAATGCCAGAAGAAAGGAGAGAGCAGTTTGGCAAGAACTTTATTAGTAGATATATATAAAAAGGCGGTATCGGAATATACAAGGACACCGGAGGAATGGGCAGGACTGTTATCCTGTGCCGCCCGCTATTACAAAAGGTCATTTGACAATGCAGTATTAGTCTACACACAACGTCCGGATGCCACACAGCTTGCTACTTTCGATGAATGGCATGACAAAAGGATCGGCAGGAGTGTGAACCGTGGGGCAAAGGGGATTGCTGTTATTGATATGATAAACCCCAAAGCCAGCCTTAAATATCTGTATGATCTCATGGATACAAATGGTTCCGAGCAGAGCTTTAAGAATGTTATAAAATATTGCTGGGAGCTGGAAGAACAGTATCAGCCAAGGCTGACGGAGATACTTCATGAAAGATACAGTACCTCTTTTGAAAGCATAGAATCCTGCCTGAGTGACCTTGTTAGAAAAAAAGCAGCGCAGGTACTTCCCAGTTACATGGAACAGTTCAGGATAAGTGATGAAAGCAGTTTCCTTTATGGGATGCCCATAAACGCTGTAAAAGATGAGTTTATGGAGATTGTTACAGATAGTGCTATTTATACAGTTTTCTGTAAATGCGGAATCCGGATAGATGTAAAAGAACAGGGTATGCTTGAGAACATCGGTCATTTTAATAGTCTGGAACTGTTCATGGCGCTGGGGAGCTGTACGGTATCCCTTGCAAGATCAATTTTAAAGGAAATCAATCAGGAAATAAAGAATATCAAAAAAGAGAGGAGCAAAGCATATGAGAACAGAGCCGTTGATGAATTTCACGTACAAGCAGAACAAAGACGGGATGCTGATCCCCAGCCTGCAGATATCAGAGGACATAGAGATGGACAGGACACCAGCGGGCAGCTACGGCAAACAGTGGAAGGAATACATGATGGAGAAGCAGCCCCACCGCTTGTCAGAATTGATAGCACTGGGCAGGTTAAATCAGATGATAACAGAAGTGGACGAGGAAGCAGAAAATCAGAAGGAAATGATGATACAGGATTTACTGAAGGCACAGCCCATACCCGATACAGAGGATACGCTGGTGAGGGCAGCCCACATGGAAATGATAACCCTGACAGCGGAGGAAATCATACTCAGCGAAGTGGTATTCCGGGTGAGGTAAATAAAGATAACATAATAGCTGACACCCCTGTGAACGAAGTATCGTTTTCAGGGGTATTTTTACGCCCGGATGTGGAAGCAGATAAAGAGCCGGAACATATGGAAAAAGAAGCTGCTGTTGATCCTGATAATGAGTATAACGACAGAGAAGAAATATCTGAATCCACAGATATCATGGAATACGATGAACAATTAGATGATTTCGCTATCCCTGATGAGGTTTATGAATTGCAGATGGAGAAGGCAAGAAAAGCGGATGCTTCACCAGAGTGGGAGGTTTTTGTGGAGGAGTCAGACGCAGAAACCACCCCTGATATGGAGAAGCAGCCCATTGAGACAGATCCCCTGCAGTTAGAACCATATACACTAATAAAACGGGAAGAATATCCTAAACGGCAGCTTGATCTGTTTACAGATTCAGGTATCCAGCCAGATACATATGAAGTTATGGATGGCGGTGATAATGACAATATTATCGGTGAAAATGTCATTGCAGATGCGGCTATAGCAGAGGAGATACAGCCGGTAATGTCCGAATCACCGCAGATTTCCACACCAGATAAACCGTTGCTGGTTCCCGATTCTGGGTTGAATTACCGCTATTCCCCTGACCACAACCTTTACGAAGGCGGCCCGAAAACCAAATGCAAGAATAATATCGAATCCATCCGTCTTTTAAAGACCCTGCAGGCAGAGGGCAGGAATGCCACAACAGAGGAACAGGTTACTCTTGCAAAGTTTGTTGGCTGGGGCGGTCTTGCCAATGCACTCACTCCTGGAAAGAATGGTTGGGAAAGAGAATTTGAAGAAATCAAAAACCTGCTTACCGAGGAAGAGTTCAGAAGTGCACAGGAATCCACAACGACCGCTTATTTCACAGAGCACAATGTAATTCAGCATATATACACTGCATTAGAACGGTTTGGATTCCGTGAAGGCAATATCATAGACCCTGCCATGGGTACAGGCAATTTTTATTCTGTCATCCCCGAAAGCATGGCTGGTTCCAGGCTGTACGGGGTGGAGCTGGACACCATCACAGGCGGTATTGCAAAACAGCTTTACCCGGATGCAGATATTGAAGTAAAAGGCTATGAGGAAACCACTTATCCCGACCACTTTTTTGACATTGCTATCGGAAATATCCCCTTCAACGCCATTAAAGTAGGCGACTCAAGATATGACAAGTATAATTTCCGAATACACGATTATTTCATAGCCAAAACCCTGGATAAGGTACGAAGCGGCGGCATCATTGCATTTATCACCTCAAAATACACCCTGGATAAAGCAAATCCTGCCATCCGTAAATACATGGCACAAAGAGCGGAATTAATCGGTGCCATTCGTCTGCCGAATAATGCGTTCAAGTCAGTAGCCGGAACGGAAGCCACCACTGATATCCTGTTTCTGCAAAAGCGTGACAGGGAAGTTGTTCCGGATGAACGTGACAGCCCATGGATTACAGTAGGGGAAAATGAAGATGGTATCCCTGTCAACAGTTATTTTACAGACCATCCTGAAATGGTGCTGGGCAAAATGATCTTTGATGAGAGCATGTTTGGCAATGAGAAAACCACCGCCTGCCTTCCCCGTGAGGGTGATAATCTTAATACTCTGCTGGGAAATGCAGTTTATTATATGAATGGACATTACAAAGAGCCGACAGTCAATTTTGACAATGATAAGGAAACCATGATACAGGATTCCATTCCGGCTGACCCAAAAGTAAAGAATTATTGTTATGCGAGAGTAGATGACATCTTATATTACCGTGAAAATTCCAGAATGTATAAACAGGATATCACAGGAAAAAGGCGTGAACGCATTGAAGGACTGCTGGAAATCCGCTTAGCGCTGCGCACCCTTATTGAATTTCAGACCAATTCCCATCAGGGTGATAACGGGTGGTTAACCGTGGAGTATGAAAAACAGCTACAATGCCTGATTGCCAACCTTGGCAGTAAGTATGATGTCTTTGTGAATAAATACGGTTATATTAATTCATCTGCAAATGTGAGTGCCTTTTCCAAAGACAGTGATGCACCACTCCTGCGCTCCATAGAGGAAGAGGATAAGGAGCATGAGGAAAAGGGTGTAAACTGTCCTGCAGTATATAAAAAGACTGCCGTTTTCTACAAAGCAACCATTAAACCAAAGGTCATGCCAAAATCTGTAGATAATGCGTCAGAAGCCTTGAAGATGTCACTGAATATGAAAGGCCGCGTTGACCTGAATTATATGCACTGGCTATACAGAAAGCCGGATCACACAAAACCAGCTATGGAAGAAATCATTGACGAGCTGGGAGACAGAATTTACCAGGACCCGGCAAATTATACAGGTGAACCATATGCCGACTGGATAACTGCAGAGGAATATCTGAGTGGGAATGTAAAATCCAAGCTGGGTGAGGCAATGGTCAAGGCTGACAGGTATCCAGAGCTATTCATGCGAAATGTGGAAGCTCTCCGGAAAGTACAGCCGGTTCCCCTGACACCACAGGAAATCAGCTTTTCCTTAGGCTCCACATGGATACCGGTAGAAATCTACCAACAGTTCATGTATGAAAAATTCCAGACTTCCAGATACCGCCAGAATGTTCCCTATGGAATTGCAATCGAATATTCCCCATACAACAGCACCTACCATATCAGGGCAAAAGGCAGTGAAAAGCATTCCATAGCAGTGAACAGTACCTATGGTACAGAACGTAAGAATGCCTATGAAATCTTAGAAGAGTCGCTGAATTTAATACCGGTGACGGTAAAAGACCGGGTAGACTATGTTGATCCCATATCGGGGGAAGATAAAGTGAAGTATGTCCTCAATAAAGTGGAAACTGTGTTGGCAAGAGAAAAACAGGCACAGATCAAGCTTGATTTTGAGAATTGGTTGTTTTCAAATACCAGGAGAGGGGCAATGCTTACCCAGATTTACAATGACCGTTTTAACAACACCGTACCCCGGCAATATAATGGAGATGATTTGATACTGCCAGACAAAAGCGGTATCAAGCTGCGAAAGCACCAGCTTGATGTAATTGCCCATGGCATATATGGCAATGGAAACCTGCTGGCAGCACACGAAGTGGGAGCGGGGAAAACAATGAGCGGTGTGGTGATTGCTTATGAGCTAAAACGGATTGGTGCATTCCATAAACCGCTGATAACAGCACCTAATCACCTGATCGGTCAGTGGGAAAAGGAATTTTTACGGCTTTATCCTAATGCAAATATCCTGGTGGCAGGGAAAAAGGATCTGGAGAAAAAAAACCGTCGCCGGTTCATAAGCCGTATTGCCACAGGGGATTATGACAGTATCATTATGCCCCATTCCAGCTTTGAACTGATTAATCTTTCAAGGGAAAAGCGGCTTGCTGTCCTGGCAAAGGAAATAGAGGATGTCTCCAGTGCAATTTCCATGGAAAAGGGTATGAATGGTAAGAGCTGGTTCCTAAAGCAGATGCAGATTTTCCAGAAGAACCTGCAATTTCGATACAACAAGCTATTTAACACAGAGAAAAAGGATGATACCATCAACTTTGAGGAATTAGGTGTGGATATGCTGATCGTGGATGAAGCGGATGTCTATAAGAATAATTTCTCCTACTCCAAACTGCGTAATGTGGCAGGTATTGGCAGTCAGAACAGCCAGCGCGCCATGGACATGTACATGAAATGTAGCTATATCAATGAAATGAATGAGGGAAAGGGGATTGTCTACCTGACGGGGACACCCATTTCAAACTCAATCAGTGAGCTCTACGTGATGCAGAAAACTTTGCAGCCGAAAGAATTGGAAGCCCGCGGACTGTTACTGTTCGATTCCTGGGTGAGTACCTTTGGAAAGATTGAGGCATCTCTGGAAATCCGCCCGGAGGGCAACGGCTATCAAATGAAGAATCGCTTTAAAGAATTTTTCAATATTCCCGAATTAATGTCAATTTTCTCACTGGTAGCAGATATCAAAACATCAGATATGCTGCCGGATCTGCCGGTGCCAAAGCTGGCCACCGGAAAGACGCAGGTGGTAAAGACAGCAATCACTCCTGACCAAAAAGCGATTGTAGATGAGATTGTCATGCGTGCCGAGGATATCCGGTTCGGGCGGGTGAGCAGCCATGAGGATAACTTCCTTAAGCTGACGAATGAGGCAAGATTGTTAGCTGTTGACCCACGTATTCTGAATCCGGCACTTCCTGATGACCCGAATACAAAGCTCAATGAATGTGCTCGTAATACGGCAGAGATTTACCATAGAACAGCGGATAAGAAACTGACACAGCTTATTTTCTGCGATAAAGGTACGCCAAAGGAGGATGGCAGCTTTGATTTCTACCATGCCATAAAAGAGGTATTGACTGCAAAGGGGGTAAAAAGTTCGGAAATAGCTTTTATCCATGAAGCCACCACCGATGAGAAGCGGGAGAAACTATTTGAAAAGGTCCGCTGCGGTGACATCCGAATCCTGCTGGGGAGCACTGAAAAAATGGGTACCGGGATGAATGTGCAGGCAAAGCTTTTTGCGGTCCATCATCTTGATATACCCTGGCGTCCCCGTGACCTGATACAGCGTAATGGGCGCGTGCTGCGACAGGGGAATGAAAATGAGGAAGTACACATCTTCCAGTATATCACAGAGCAGACATTTGATGCATACCTCTTTCAGATTTTAGAACAGAAACAGCGGTATATATCACAGATCATGACGGGGCGCTCTTCCATAAGAAGCTGCGAAGACGTGGATGAGACTGTGCTGCAATATGCAGAGTTTAAGGCACTGGCAGTATCGGATGAGCGGATTAAGGAAAAGATGGAAGTGGATAATGAGATTAGCCGGCTGCAGATACTCAAATCAAGCTGGAAGACCCAGAAAAATGAGTTACAGAATCGTATCAGCGGTTTCTATCCCGAAGAAATTAAAAGAGTCAAAATGAAAATAGAGAAGGTATCAGATGATATTCTTATCTTAAAAAAAAATAAGCCAATTGAATTTTCCATGATAATTGATGGCAGAACCCATACAGAACGTGTCCACGCCGGGGAGCACCTTAAGGTAATCGCAAGAAGGCTTGGAAAAAAGTCAGGGGATACTCTGGTGGTTGGAAGCTATGCTGGTTTTACTGTAAGTCTTGTTCGGGAGTTTGGTGGTTCTGTTTCTGTTTATTTGAATGGAAAAGGCTATTATTCCACGGACATGGGTAATTCGGAACTTGGGAATATTACAAGGCTTGAAAACCTCGCAGACCGGATTGAAGCAGAAAAAGCAGTATATGAAAGAGAACTGGAAAGCCTGATCAACCAATTTGAACAGGCAGAGGCCGAAGTTATAAAACCATTTTCAGATGAGGAACAGTTATCGAAACTTCTTAAGAGAAAGGTGGAGCTTGATCTGGCTCTTGAGTTTCATGCAGATTCCCAGGAGGGGGAATTGACGGAGGAAGCAGATGGGGATTCTATTGGTACAGTTGAACCTACAAAAGCAGCATCTACTACGGGAGAAAGAAACCATGAAAAAATAAATGACCAAGGTTTTGATGCAGCCAAGGTTAAATATTGTAATCAGTATGAAGATTATGGAATGGAAAGGTAGGAGGTGTGAAGCGTGGGTTAAGAAGTCAGTAAAGAGGTATTATACCACTGACAGCGTATCGCAGGCAAAGGTACGCGACCTCGAACAATTTATGTCACAATGGTTTACCAATATCCATGACCAGGGTTTTGGGGCTGTCGAGGTAAGGCATTACAATGAAGAAGAGGAAGAAGAAAACGAGTTTGAAATGTAATTCAAAATATTAGGTATCGAATTGAGAGCCTTTGTAAAGCAAAGGCTCTCGTTTTTTTATTCAATTATAGGAAAGTCTATGAGCATATTTTCAAGAAGTGATTTATTAACTCTGCAAAATTATCCCCTGCACATTAAAATTGGCCGCACACAGGCCCGAATTATGGAGTTTCACCGTGAAATGAATGGCAGATTTTATGTCAGCTTCAGCGGCGGGAAAGACAGTACCGTTTTACTTCACCTTGTGCGTCAGCTGTACCCTGAAATACCGGCTGTTTTTGTCGATACCGGACTGGAGTACCCGGAGATTAGACACTTTGTAAAAAGCATTGATAATGTTGAATGGCTGCGGCCCGAAATGCGGTTTGGCGAAGTGGTTTCACAATACGGGTATCCGGTTGTGGGAAAAGAGGCTGCAAGGGCGATTTACTACGCAAGGCGCGGTTCGGAGTGGGCGGTACAGAAAATGAACGGGAACTTTAAGGACGGAACACTGAGCACGAGATACCAGCGATATATAAAGTACCGTTATCTGATTGATGCGCCCTTCCCCATATCCAGCCATTGCTGCGATGTAATGAAGAAAAGACCTTTAAAAAAATTTGAAAAAATAAATAAACTATATCCGATGACCGCAGTAATGGCCGAGGAAAGCTATCTGCGGCAGACAACCTGGATGAGACACGGTTGTAATTCCTTTGACTCAAAAAGGATAATGTCCAATCCCATGGCTTTCTGGACCGAGCAGGATATCCTCACATACATAAAGCGGACGGGCATTCCTTATTCCGAAATCTATGGTGATATTGTACCAAAGAATAACCAGATAAGCCTTTTTGATGAGGGGCAAAAACTTATGACAACAGGCTGCCGCCGCACCGGATGTTTCGCCTGCATGTTCGGCGTAAATCAGGAGCCGGAACCGAACAGGTTTCAAAAAATGTTTATCACCCATCCGAAGCTGCATTATTATTGCGTACACACATTAGGCTGCGGTCAGGTAATGGATTATATGGGAATCAACTATTTCCCTGTGCCGACGCAGAAACGGGAATATGACGAAAGAGTGGAAGATAGAGAATATGCCTTAGAACGCTGAAAGGAGCAACAGATGAAAACGCACAGCAAATTTGTTGATATAATCAACACCCTACGTAAAATTATTATCCAAGTCTGGATTTATTCATATGTTACCACAGCCCGAACAGGAACACATAGATACCACACTGGAAGATGAAATGGAAAGATAAAGGAGAAAAAGTGAAAATGATATATAAAAGCGATATATTTCTTGACCTTATTTACGAAAATATTTTACCCCGAATTGATTATGAAGCCCTGCAGAAATCTTATGAAACAGCGGATAGAAGCTATGCAAAGGTAATCCTTAACCATCTCCATGCGGCCATGGTTAAGGCATATGGCAGCGATACCCTTTACCCCACTTACGATGTGGAGGATAATCTTGTTATTGTGCCAGGTGTGGTACAGGGGCGAAAAACGGGGAAAATCAGCCTTGCCCTGCTGGAGATTGACCTGTCCTCCTGTGGGAAGCATTTGAAGACCCACTTTTTAAGCAATTATGGGGTAATCACACAGGAATGGGGAATGCTGCCAAGAGCCCGTTATAAATCTGTTGTAAAGCCTTTAGTCCCCTATGATTATTGCTACACGGCTAAAATCCCTGACGGCATACACATCATCTATTGTAATCTTCCGGCAGGAATAAAAGATATGCTTAATACCTTTCATGAGCATACAGCGGAATTATCATTGCCACCATCGTGAGATTATGACGCAGACAATCCTCAGCCTGATGATGATAATGATGGCGATATGAATCCGGAGTGGTAAATATGTAACTACACAACCGAATCACCCTGATGAATGAATAATCAGGGCGATTTTTCATTTTGTATTGGAGGTGAAAAACTTATGCGCATGCAAGCACATACACGACCTATGCCGTTTACTGAGGAACAGATGAAACAAGTTTTTGATACCAATATCATAGACTTTGCCGTTGCAAATGGCTTTCAGATTGAAAAAGGAGACCGCCACACAGTTCATGTGAAGAACAGCGGAGGTCTTTATTTTTTTAATCACGGAAGAGGATTTTACCAATTCACTACAGAGAAAAAGGGTAACATCATTGACTTTGTAATGGAGTATTTTGGCAGGAGCACAAAAACGGAAGCGATAGAAATGATATTAAATTGCGAGGCTTACGGACAGACGAGGCATATCGTAAGTCCTGTGGAAAAAGCGCCGAAGGGCGAAATGATACTGCCACCGAAAGCCCCTAATTTCAATCAGGCGATTGCCTATCTTGTGCAGACGAGGGGAATAGAAAAGGATATTGTCTATGCCCTTATCAACCAAGGCAAGATTTTTCAAAGTAGAGAGATAAAAGTGGATAAAAAAACAGGTGAGCTTAAAACCTATCAGAACTGCTGTTTTGTGGGCTATGACGAGGCAGGAAAAGCCCGTTATTGCTCACAGAGAAGCATGTACAGCAATTCCAGCTTTAAGCAGGATCGGGAAAATTCCGATAAGACCTACGGATTTACCATGGAGGGCAGAAGCCGCCGCGTTTATGAGTTCGAAGCGGCTATAGATAGTATCAGTCATGCTGCCCGTTGCAAGCTACATGGTATAGACTGGACGAAAGACCATCGTGTCGCGGAGGGCTGCCTTTCCGACAAGGCCCTCCGCAGATACCTTGAACACCATCCCGATATAACCGAGATTGTGTTCTGTTATGACAATGATGTGGATGGCAGACTGCCAGACGGTACACCTCACAACCACGGTCAGATAAAAGCGGAACAGGCAAGCAGGGAGTTTGCTGGGTTGGGTTACAAAACCTTTATCCAGACACCCAGGGATAAGGACTTCAATCTTGACCTGCGTGCATTTAAAGGTATGCTTACCCCGATGACCCAGCAGGAGATAATGCCGGGTGGAGAGCAGACTGAGGAACAGGAGGATGAGGGGCTGGAACTGTGAGTAACTAATAAAAATAAAATATGAAGTCTATTTAAAATATTTCATCCAGAATACCAGGCAGAGCAAAATGAAGGCTGCAACAGCCAGGTTTCTGTGGAGTATTTTGAGAAAGAGAGGTAAACAGATAATGGCAGATTCATTAGTGTCTCTGAACAAAAATCCTGATATTATTAAGCTGCTTGAAGTTTTGAATGCACCTGGCATGGAAACGCAGAAGCAGGATTATGAATCGATAATCAAGTATGTTGATACATTAGAAAATCAATATAACACCATACAGTCCGAAATTGCTGAACTTAAATTGCAGATAAGCGGGATAAAGGATAAGAAAAATCCGTTTGTGGCTATGGCAGAGAAAATGGAATCCTCAGTATCGGATATGAGAACGAAGCTCATGGAAGTCAGGGACAGTATTATATCATTCACTAAAAACGCTCTTGAAACAATCAGGGATAAAGGACTGACAGCACTGGGATCAGTATCCGGTTTCTTGAAAATAAAGGACGGACTGCAGGCTATGAGCAGCGGACTGGAAAAATCCATTGCTAATGCCGAAAACACCGTTAATAAAATCGAAGCAATGAGCCGCGAATACCACGAGATAGGAAGCAATGTCCGAAACATCGGCAGGATATTCACCGGCAGGGAGATCAATGAGGAAATCAAAGCTAACGGCAGACTGGCTGAAGCTATGGAGCTGCCTTTTGTTGGGATTAAAAACGCTTTTACAGCTATGGATAAAACGGTTAATATAGCCGCAGCAAAGGTGGAAAATCTTGAAAGTTATAATCAGGAAAAAGCCATGCAAGTGCTACAAACAGATATTGAAAAAGTTGTCGGGGAAACCGTGCAATCGGGAAAATCCGTAGTGTCAACCGAAATATCCCCTTTACTTACCGAATTTCAACCGGAGCTTTCCAGGATGTCTGAACCCGAACTCCGCGCCATATATCGGGAGGTTATAGAAACGGGCATGAGCAAGGATATAACGGCAGATGAAAACGATGCTCTACAAGCGATGATAGAAAAAATAGAGGTATTGCTGCCACAGACCGGGGAATATGAAGCTACTGAACAACTTGATTTAGAGTATGGTGTGGAGATGTAATTAAAAAGTTTGAACTGGAGGAATATGCTTATGATGAGAGAAGAGTTTGAATCCTTCACGGATTTCGCATTTACACCGGGTGAATATGAGGATATTGAGAAAAAGTATATGAGCAGGGTATTTGGTGATTGCGATAAAACCGAATTTTGCAGTATATGGTTAAAGAATAACGGCATCAAAGAAATATTGCAGTCAAGAAAAGATGGTAATATAGAACTTCCTTATATAAAGCGGTATACAAACAAGGAGCTTATGGAAATAACTGTTAAGAAAATTAAGGAAACCGGTGATTATAGCAGAGCCGAAAAAATACTTGATTACTTTTCGCCTGAAGATTATAAAATCATCAAACTTTCAAATTATGAGTTTAATTTTTGTGGAACTGCGGACTTCGGTGGCAGTGAAGGAATTTATCTTGACTGTTACTTAAAAGGAAAATTTGACAACAGTGGAAACGATTTTTGCAAAATGGGAACTTTCAAGACACTGAATGACGATCTTGAAGGTATGAAGGTTATGGCGGAACTCGGTGGGATTCTCAATTACTATTTATCGAAGTTTGTGAATCAGAACATTAAAAGCTTTATGCCGGACGAGGAATTAAAGCAGCAAGCCATGTATGTAGCCACCCGACAGTTGGATTCCTATCTGATGTCGGAGAAATATCAGGAACTCTTGGAAAAGGGGAAAAATGATAATCTGACAGCTGATGAAAACATCGACCTGCAAACCGCCGTAGAAAATATTGAGACGCTGTTGCCGCATACCGGGATACATGACACACCTGAAATCCTTGAATCGGAGCAGGGTGTGGAAATGTAGTCCAAAAATCTGAAAGAAAGATTTTATGCGGACAGAAAAACGATAAGGGACATCACTGAAGATCAGGGATAGGACATAGAGAGGGGTAGAGCCGTGAAACTTCTTTTCTCGCTTTTCAAGAAGCCGAGCGGAGCGAGGTTAGAACTTACTTCAAATTTTGAAGGCAGGAATAGGCGGGTTCTGCCCACCATGGAAACAGCTTGCAACCAAAGGTTGCAACGGGGTTCTGATACAGATAGTGGTGTTCTAAATGGAACCCCTATGGAAATGAGGGGTGAACAGAGGATTTTTATGCAATAGGTTTTAGAAAGCAACAAGTCCTCAATATATAAGGGATGGCGGTTTTGCTCATGAGAATTAGAAATAGTCTAAATTATAGAACTGAACAATAATCATAAACATCAAAGGGTATTACGACCAATCAGCTATACTCTGCTGGAATTGTTTTTGTTGTGGGACGGGTCAATTATTATGGAAATTTTATGGAAATAAAAGCGAGTTGAATAATTTGCATATAAGAGTAGATAAATATTTGGGTTTGGTATACAATATGTGAATGGTGACAGAAAGTGGATAAAGGAATTCCCAGTTATGCAAGATATACATATTACGTAGCGTGAGTTGTCAGATATTCAGTTAAACAAAAATGCTATGATAACGTATACAATAAGTAGTGGATTATTCGATGTTATAAAAAAAATATATAGACTTCATCTGTTGCTCTTGACAACATAATGCGTCCGATAATGATAAAAGTTTTGCTAGCAGAAAGGACGAATCATAAGAAGAGGATTGATATGAGCTATTATACAGTAAGACATGGCCTGAGAGCACCGACAGAGCATACTTCAATAATTACAATTGAAATGTATGCGTTATTATTTGACTGCTGTACAAAATACTATGATAACATCGCATGGAAATATCCTGCAGAATGCCCTGATGGTAATGGATGTTGTGGATTGGATTACGAGAAATTCAATACTGTCATGACATTTGAAATACCAACGCTATACAGGGATCAAAGTGGTATGATTGAAAAGCCACGTAAGGATTATCATGGAAGAACAGAAGAATATGATCCGTATGCATTGTTGGATTTAATTGAATTCATTGCATCTAATTGCGTAGATATCTCATTCCGTTTTTGGCATGAATATTTTACACATAGCGATTTAAGTTTTGGGAATACCCAAGAGATTTTTAATAAATTTAGAACCGAAATAAATAAAATATTTGAAAAAACCGGATTGTTGTATATACTTACTTCCAGTAAAGTTGTAGAACGCATAGCGGAAACCGGTCTGCTTTCTGAAAAGGTCGAAATGCAAATTCAGCAGATATCTGAATCTGGCACACGAGAATTGATGAAAGAAGCAATTGCACTATATAAAACGCCGCATCCTTTAGCTCGAAAAGATTCAGTTGAAAAAATTTGGGATGCTTTGGAACGTCTAAAAACTTATTATGTAAACTTCGATAAAAAGACTTCTGCCCAGAAAGTTGTTGAAGATATGGGGAATGGACAAGTCGAATTTGTGGAGGTATTTGACACGGAATTTCGCACACTGACCAAAATCGGAAATAATTTTAGAATTCGCCACCATGAAACAGATAAAACTGAAATTAAAGATGATCGCCATTATGATTACTTTTTTAATCGTTGTCTTTCGTTGATTGTGTTGGCGATCCAGTATTTGCAATAATAGGAGCTGATTTCTTTATGAGACAAATTTCTGAAGTAACAAGACGCGATTTATTTGATGTCATTCAAGTAGGATATGTAGGGAAAGAAACTGTACAGAGTAACACTGCCGACTATGGTTATATTGATGTTGAAGATTGTATTCACATCTATATGCCCTATTGCGGACGCTTAACTGCGATTGGATTCCTTGATAGATTATATCATTTGGAAGACATGCCTTCATCTGATCATCGCTATAAAAATGCTAAGGGTGATATCTATTGTCATACTGTCAGTTTTAATGACTGGCCGGAGTTTTGGTTCTTGGATGACGAACGATTTGAACTGAAAGACGGGTTTGAGGATGAACCAATACTTAAATTCATTTGTGAGATGCTCCACCCTGCTGTAAGGGAAGAAGTCTGCCCTTGGAAGGAATACCTCGCAAAATTTAATGAGCTACTAAAACCAGATGGTTATGAAATATATGCTTCCTATCGCATATCAGGTCGTGATATCTATAAAGCCAGAAAATATGTAGAACAAGATGCAACTTTTGATGAGAGCCACTTGTTTACAGCTAGATATAAGGAGTTAATTAAAATAGGAGACGGTAATAAAGTAGATAATATCTGTGGTGATATTGACTTTCGGATTAAAAAATGCCTTGCATCTGTTATGATCAAGTTTGCAGAACCTGCCAAGATCAAGCCTAACAGATATGATAACTATGAAGTAACAACAGACGCATTACGGTTGGCAATGGAAAGGTTTGTTACTGCCATCGGATATCCGGCCATAGATTTATATCCGGTAGACATATTTGGCAATTTATATGAAGATAAGCTTGCAAGCCTGTTTACCCCATACTTGTTTGATATTATTGAATTACAACATAAAGAGCTTTCGCGTTCAGAAAAAGTGGACTTTCAACAAGCGATAAATGCATCATTTGATAAAGGTGGTGTAGATTTCGTCATTTCCGATAATGGCATGGTTGTTCAGCAGCTTGCGCATGAAGTGTTAGATAATACCATTGGAGAAAACATCGGCAAACTTAAAGAGCCTGGATTAAGGGAGCTTTTAGATGAGGCAATTGCCTTGCATCGTCGACCCCTTGTGTCTGCACACAAAGATTCTGTAGAAAAAATATGGGACGCATTGGAGCGCCTTAAAACATATTATACATCTCTTGATAAAAGAGACTCTGCTACAAAAATCATTAACGATATGAGTAATGGTAAGAATGAATTTACTACGCTTTTCAATACAGAATTCAAAGCACTAACTGACATAGGCAATAATTTTAGGATTCGACATCATGAAACAAACAAATTTGATATCACAGATGCGCGTTATTACGATTATTTTTTTAATCGCTGTCTATCATTGATTGCTTTGGCTATTCAATATTTGAATTAAAGGGAGGCATGAGCTTCTCAGTTTATTTTGTACGCTCTACGAATGAAATATAAGGATTCGAGACAGAAGCAGCAAAGTGGTTTCCATAAGCTGGAAAATAGAAAAATATAACAATACTTTATCTATAGAGGAGAGAGGTTATGGCAACAAGGGATTAGCATTTTGTTCCAAGAGTTTATTTAAGGCGCTGGTCGCCTAATGGATCCAAGCAGGTTTATTACTTTACAAGACAAAATTTAAGTGAAGGAGAACTCAGAAACGTTGCAACAATTTTGCTTGATAGCATACCTATACCATAACATTTAAGGATTATTTTCTTTTGGATTATATGCCGTTGGTTAAAGATGACTTTATCACACAAATAAATAATATACTATCTGATTACTCCGCTAAGGCTTCTTATGATGGACAAGAACTTACGAGTACTATGTTAGTAAGTCCCAATATTCTTGCCAATATTGAGCAATGGGAGTTTAGGAAAATAGAAAACCCTGAATTACTGGCTGCAAAGCGAGGTATTGTAGAGAACATCAAAGAGGTACGCAGTTATGTTTTAGAAAGTGCATTGGATAATTATGTGGAAAAGAAATGGAATTTACTTGTAGATACTTTTTTAAATCAGCTTGAAAAAGGTCACAAAGTACGCATAGCAGATGAAGATATTAGGGTAGATAATGAATTGATAGAGGAATTAATTTCAATACTACTGATTTTTATGTGCAGAAATCCCAAGTTTGACTGCCATGGGATTTTTCCAAGAATTAAGGATTTACTACTATCAGTCTTTTTGCCTAATACAGGGATTACATCCCAAACGGATGATGTATGCGACATGATAAATGAGCAGATGCGTGGAGCTTGGTTATCGCAATTATACAAAGCTCTTTTCAATGATGATATTGGCTTCTTTAGCGAATATTAAAAAAGAATAAAGGAACGTTGCCAAGTAACAATTATTCATTGTCCGCCAGACGTAGGAAGTTTTATTACAACAGATACTCCCGCTTTTTCGTTTGTTTGTAATGTAACAAAGGCTAATTATAATGCTATCTACTTTCCTTTAACCCCTAAATACCTCTTACTTATAGGAAAGGGACAGAAAAATTCATTAAATAAACTTGACTATAAAACAGTAACCAATAAAGGACTCAAACATTTTAATTCGATAATATTATTTAATGCAACACAAGATGTTGTTTCAAGTCAGAAGTATTTGGGATATTTGCTATAATAAAAATGCAGGGCAAAGTGGCAACTCGTCTATAAATTGGAAGCGCTGATAGTCAGAATTTCTCATTATATGTTTTGAGAAGGTGAGAGAAACTTTAATAGCAACTTATTGCTATTCATATAATAACATTTTATAACAATTCTAACCACAAAGCGATTAGATGACATCGCTTTGTGGTTTTTATATGGATAAATAATAAGACCAAGGGGTGAGAAAGATCGTTAATCATTTGAAAGTAAATAAAAAAAGAGAATGGATTAACGCTATAGCAGCAAGAATCTTTTTCCATTGAGTGGGGATACAAAATTTAAATATAAAGGAGGAAAAACTGGAATTTAAAATTTGCATATTAATAATAATCAAAACCCCACAAGTACGAAATTCCGGTTACAAGGATATGGATTTCATAGAGTTTATGAATAAGATAACAGAGCAGATTAAGGAGTATCTACCCGAAGCATTTCAGAATGCTAATATATCTATATTAAAAACGAAAGTAAACAATGATAATACATTATTACATGGACTTTCCATAAAAAGAGAAGTTGATTTGATTGTGCCTAATTTATACATGGACGGATTATACAAGCAATACGAGAATGGAAGAAGTCTGGAAAGTATATTGAGCTATATTGCAAAGAAGTATACAAGCGGCCGATCTGACAAATATAATAATCTTGAAGCTTGGTTTTCCAATTATGAAAAAGTAAAAGAAAGGCTAATTCTGCAAGTGGTGAACAAGGCTAACAATGCTTTATTGTTAGAAAGAGTATCACATAAATATTTAGAGAATGTGGATCTGACAGCAGTCTATAAGGTGCTTTTGAATACACGAGAGCATGGGAGTGCCACGATTCCTGTAAACAATGAACATATTGAATGTTGGGGGATAGATGGTAATGATTTATATCAGGTTGCTTTAGAAAATACAGTACGCTTACGTCCGGCACAAATCGGCAATATAGAGGACGTAGTGACTGAGCTAATGGGAGAAGTGGAAACAAAAGACCAGGAGGAATTATCTAATTATGTGATAGAACCATATAATCAATATGTCCTGTCAAATGAGCAGAGATTACATGGTGCAACAAGCATGCTTTACCCGGATGTTTTACAGAAGCTTGCAGAAAACTCCGATGGAAATCTTTTTATTATGCCCAGCAGTACCAATGAAATACTGTTGATAAAAGATGATGGTAAGCTTACTGCGGCAGAACTGCAGGCAATAGTTGTGGATACCAATCGTAAATATGTAGAGCCGGAGGAGTTTTTGTCTAACGAAGTCTTTTATTATGACAGAGAGGAACAATCACTGTCGATAGCTACTGATAAGGAGCAGACAAAGGAATTGCTTGAACGGTTAGGTTCAAAATGGGGAAGTGATGAGATGGAAAATGAGTGGGAACAGGAGGTATAGTCCATGTCACAGGCAGACAGATATATGGGACTGGCCGCACCTGCAGTAAAAAAACGGCTGGATTTCATATTAACAACTCAAACCACAAAGCGGCAAGACGACACCGCTTCGTGGTTTTTTATATAGATTAATTAAAATAAGATCAGAAGGAGGTATGAAAGAATATTAATCAATTATGTATCATAAAAAACAGATTAAGCTATAGCAGCAAGAGTTCTTAACTATTTAACGGGAATACAAAACTTGAATAAGAAAGGTAAACCGGAATCAATCATTTATGAGCAAAATATTACTGATATGCATTTCAAGTTATATCGGCAATATTTTAAAATGGACAAAACTCACAGGAAAGAAATTCCGGTTATGAAAGGATTACAATTATGAATTATAAAGATTTTACGAGTAATATAGCAGAACATATTAAGGAATACCTGCCGGAAGCATTTCAGGAGGCCGGTGTATCAATAATATCAACGCAAAAGAATAATGCCGTTACGTTACATGGACTTTCCATAATGAGACAAGAGGATAAGGTTGTACCTCAAATATATCTGGAAAGATTCTACGAGCAATATGAGAACGGAAGAAGCCTGGAAAGTATATTAAGGAATATTGCAGAGATTCATACAAATGGCATGAGTGACCGGTTTAATGACATTGGTAACTGGTTTTCTGATTATGATAAAGTAAAGGAAAGTCTGGTTCTGCAAGTAGTAAACAAAGATAAAAATGCATCTTTATTAGAAACATTACCTCATAAAGACCTGGAGAATACAGACCTTACAGTAATCTATAAGGTGCTATTGGAGACACAGGACGATGGCAGTGCCACAATTAGTGTGAATAATGACCATATTGGACATTGGGGGATAGATGGCAGCGCATTATATAAGACTGCCTTGGAAAATACGGAGCGTTTGTGTCCGGTACAGATTACCAGTATGCATGACATAATATTAGAATTGGTAGAAGGGAAAAATAAAAGCCAGAAGGAATTATCTGATTTTGTGATAGAACCATATAATCAATATGTCCTGTCAAATGAGCAGAGAATCAACGGTGCGACAGCAATGCTTTACCCGAATATCCTGCAACAGCTTGCAAAAAATTCTGATGGAAATCTTTTTATCCTGCCAAGCAGTATCCATGAGGTGTTGCTGATTAAAGATGACGGGAAGCTTAATGCGGCAGAGCTGCAGGCAATGGTGGCGAATATTAATCGGGAAATGGTTGAGCCGGAAGAGCTGCTGTCTGATGAAGTCTTTTATTACGACAGAGAGGAACAGTCACTGTCAATGGCAACTGATAAAGATCAGACAAAGGAATTACTTGGATGGATAGTTTCACAATGTGGAAGCCAGGAGACAGAAAATGATTGGGAGCAGGAAGTATAAGTAGTGTCACAGGCAGACAGATATATGGAACCGGCCGCATTGGCGGGAAGGAAAACGTTGGATTCCTTCTACTGTGCGGTCTTTTATCTGTTCTCCATTAATGCAGGAATAGCGAAAACCTAAGCACCGCATGTTAGTATGGATGGATTTGTTTTCAGCTATTTTGTAAATAACTTTGCTATATGCAATACGGTCTGTGCTTTTTCTTCCTCCAATGTCCGGACTGCTTCCACCAGCTCCCTCTCAAATGCCGAGGGGTACATAACATCCCTGTCATCATTGAAAAATTCTGATAGGGTTACACCAAGGCAGGACAACAGCCTGTCCAGAATAGCTACGGAGGGCTGGCTGGTGCCTTTTTCGATTGTGCGTATGTAATTTTCTGAAACATCGGAATCCTTGGACAGCTGGTATATGCTAATCCCTTTTTCTATCCTGATATTTTTGAATTTCCCAGCAAGACTGAGCATTACAAGACCTCCATTCCTGTTAATGAAAAGACCATATGTTGAAAGGTTTTGGAGAAAAATAATCCAACTATATTATGTGTGATTATCCAACAGATTATAAGACAATTATTATTGTTGAATATACAGATATATTGTTGTATTATAGGAATGGAAAAGTCCAGCCAATGAGCCGGACCTTAAATATCTTCTTTGGAAGCAGGTAGTATGATTTCGCCGTTTTCTTTTTCTGCCTCTTTGATATGCTGCAGTAAGACATACTCAATGTAGTTTGTCATGGAACGGTGCTGCCTTGTAGCCAATGCACCAATTTTGTCAAAAACCTCATCTTCCATTCTAAGTGTAAAAACCCTTTTGTTTGTCGCCATAGTTTCCTCCTGGTCAGTATCTTCTGCTTCCATTCTATGGCACTGTCAGCTCTATTGATACAGTCACAAGACAGGTAAGTGACATCATTTTAAAATCTTGAGGAATGAAAGTGATAGAAGAGTGTAGTACAGAACAGGCAGAATAAGCATCATAGGAATCCGCATAAGAAAATATCAAACTTATCTGGAAACCATGCCGGGATGGCAGGAAATACCGGAATCCGGTGAACCAATGGAGATATTTAAGCAATATAACCGGAAAATGAAGAAGGGAATCACAAAGCTTGCTTCAGGAGAGCCGGAGGATGCCAGTGGGTGAAAAGATGTCCCTGCGTGAAAATTTACGCAGGGCTGAAAGGTGAACCTTATCAGGAAGACAATGGAAGTAAGCAGGTGGAGATCAGGTATGAATAATGAAGAAGCTGTTGTTAGTTCTGTTATCAGTACTGTTAATATTTATGAGTCTGACCGGATGTAAAGGGAAAGAACAGACATTAATGGAACAGGAGGCAGGAAGTGAAAGTATGAATGCCGGCTGCAGTGTGTGTGGAATAAACAGCACCTGGGCAAATGGAAAAAAGAAGGATATGATAGGTCTGGTAAATCTGGTAAATGGGCAGGCAACAGATATGGAATTGCTGCCTTATGATGCTTATGGCAGACTGAAAAAAGACGGGGGCAGCAAATATGCCAGTATGGTGATGGATGGTAATGGACGGACAGCACGGTTCTGGATGGATAGTGTCCGTGGGATGTGTACAATCAATTTATCATGGGTAGAAGCAGAAACATTTGATTTGTCAGTGACAGAGGAACTGTACTGTGATATATGCATGGACAAGATCAAGGAGCTTAAGACAGAACAAGAAAAATATAAGCCGGATACCGTAATGTGTCCGTTTGTTATCGTAGATTATCAGACAGGTGAAATATATTCCCTGAATGGCATCATGACAGCCTGCCTGATCCGGGATTATTTTCTGGATTTGAAAGTGGATGGTGAAAATCTGAAGGCGCTGGTTGTATATGTTCCAGAGAGGGAATATAAATGACAGGGATTTATATCCTTTTGCTCCATTAGTTATTATTGTAATATGAAAGGGAAGTGCCGGACAGTTAAAGTTCACGGGTAAACTGTGAATAAATGTATCCGGCATTCACTTATTGAGGCGATTGTGAAGGAACACCTTCATAATCGTCTTTTTGTAAATTCGTTTTCTGTAAGTATCACATTCTCCGGATGGTGCAGGGGAATAATCATACCAAATAAAATAATCCGAAGGAGGGACTGACCTATTAAAACAACAAGCCAAAAACGATCTATTAACTTTTCAACCGAAATGCTCCAGACTCTGGATAAACTGGCTGTAAAGAATCATACCACCACGTCCGGGCTTGTACGGCAGTATGTTGAAAAAGGACTGGCAGTTGAAGGACATAAAGAAGATGTGGATTTTATTGCCAGTATCATACGTCAGGAACTGACCGCAATATATCAGCTTGACGATATAAGGAAACTGACCGATCACAACACTGACCGTCTTGCCAAAATGATGATGAAAACCGGTAAGATAAATGCAGCGTCCTTTTTCCTGCTGATTAAGGTGCTGCAAAGCCTTGCGGATGCTGGCAGTGAAGATACCTTTGATCAAACGCTGAGCGAGGCGGTCACTTTAGGCGTGGATTACATGCAAAAGAAGGATTTTCAAATCAACAGCTTTTTGCAGGATTCCAATAACCTGCGGAAGCTGGCAGACAAACTGTAAATTGATAGCAGGGAAAGGAATTATTGAAAATGGAAATGTCTGAATATATGCAGCAGCTCTTGGGGAAGGACGAAAATATAGTAACTATGGACAGCCTGGACTTAAACAACCGCAGTTTTACCTTTTCTACTGTGGAGCTTGCTTCCCCTTATGGTATTGTAGAGTATTGTACGGGCGGGATACCTGACAAATACAGTATTGAAGATACGGATGGCTTTCACGAATATGCAGAAATGTTTGACGAGGAAACCATAATAGCAGTCAATATCCGCAGCTATAATGTAGGCTGGGGGGAAAGCGAATATCCGGACGAGGAGGAACTTGATTTTATTAAAAAGAATAAGAATAAATTAAAGCAAACGTATGGTATTGACTGCATTCAGTCGGACGGCTTTGCTCTTTTTATGAGTCGGAAGAAGAATATTAGGAGAGGTAGTATATGGAAAAGAGCAATCTTATCAACATCCAACAGCATGACGAAATGGTGGGGATCGTAAGTGAGCAGCTTGCCTTACGGTATGGTTTTTCCGAAAAATCTGCAAGGCAGCTACGGATGGCTGCAGCCCTGCATGATATCGGTAAATCCACAATACCCAAAGGCATATTGGAGAAACCAGGCAAACTTACTGACGATGAGTTTAACATTATGAGGTTACATACCGTTCATGGTTATATCCTCTTGAAAAGGCTGACTGGTCCGTATGCAGACATGGCGAGAAAAATAGCTATGTACCATCATGAACGATACGATGGGCTGGGTTATTGGGGTATGGCAGGAGCCATACAGCCTGATTATGTGAAAATAGCCACAATCGCCGATGTTTTTACGGCACTAATCAATAAGCGGCCTTACAAACCTGCATGGACGATTAACGATGCGGTTAGTTACATCCGCAACAATGCAGGCAGTCAGTTTGACCCGGAACTCGTGGAGCTGTTTATGGTATCTGTACAGAACAATGATTTTCAAGCATGGACTGGAGGTAATGCGAATGACTGAATCAGCACATTTTTGCCGCGTCACTATGAAAGCCGACTCTGATAAAAGCACCATTCTGTACATTGCCAATTCCATAGAGTGCGTCAATGATTTACTGTGTAATTTGGCAGACATTAATTTCCTTACAAAGCTGCCGATTGGCGAAAATGTGAAAGTGGAAACACAGATGTTTATGTTTGACAGTAATACAGGCGGTTATGCAAGCGAGGATGAAATAGATTATATTGAGGAGCATTTTAATGAAATGTATCTGAAAGGGGAAATTCACTCCGTAGAGAATGAAAAACATGAATTTATCGTCCACAATGGAATGATTTTAGACGACATCAGCTTTCTATTTTCTGTGGTGGAGTTTAATACCCCAAATGGTGCTGCGGAGTATTATTTTGCCGGTATACCTGATAAATACAGTATTAAGGATACAGACAGCTTTCGGGAACTTACAAAGCTGCCTTGTGGTGGAACTGAGATTTCAGTCAGCATCCGAAGCTACAGTATAGGTCAGGGAAAAAGCTTATGTCCGGACAAGGATGCTCTGAATTATATAAAAAAGTACTGGGACGGATTGGAACGGGCATACGGTTTTGACTGTATTCATTCAGACAACTTTATCTGTAGCTATGAACCGGAAGAAGAATATTATGATATGAGTAATATGTTACAGGCAAAACGGTACGCCACTTTACAAGAGCTTATGGAAGGCAAAAGACTGGATTCCTCATACCGAGCAGCTTTCTATCTGCTGTCCGGTGATGCCGTCATCTGCCGGAATATATACAGCTTTGTAGGTCCGGAAGGTATTGACTTTACCAGATTGCTGGAATTTATTCAGGAATATGATGAACCGCAGCAACAGCTAATATCCATTGCATATAACCTGTTCTCATGGACAGGCGAAACGGCGGTCACGCCCTTTGATATTTCAAGAATGGGATTCCCGTTTACGGAGCTTGTATGCAACGCCATCTACATAGCGTCAGGAGAATACGATGTTAGGATAGAAGCCAACGCTCTGAACTGGCCAACTCTTGTTCTGAAGAAAGGCCGCCTTGAGTTGACAAGGCGCCAACACTCATTCTATGACCACATGACCAGAGAGCAGGCTGAAAGGCTGGTTGAAGATAATTTTCTGGAACGGTAAACTCCGCCAAGCACAGAACCGGAAGTAAAAGGAATTTTGGAAGATACTCAGCGGTACTGTGAAACAATGGATAATTATCGCAGGGTATGTGAAGCCGAGGAACAGGATGATGAAGGGCTGGATGAAGAGTTAGATGATGAGTTGGATGAAGATGATGACTGGGAGCGGTAGTCAGATTTAAAAGGGAGGTAATGCCTATTTCAATACTGATATATAAACAACGGTTCCGCAATCCCAATTTTAAGACGACAGCTGGTGCCAATTATGCCCATGTAAGGTATATCGCAACCCGGCCAAGGGTTATGAGAAATGAAGGTATGGATCATGGTTTGTTCGGGAAGTTGGAACCTGGTGCAGTAAAGGAGTTTGAGGACTGGAAGGATGTAGCGCGGCTTGTCTATGGCAACTCCAGAAAGCATATCACCATGTACCGCAGTATCATATCCTTTACGGCAGAAACCGCCGAAGAGCTTATGTTGAAAGATCAAAAGAGCTGGCAGAGGTACATTGAAAACCACATAATGACTATTGCTGAAAAAAACAATATCCGCCGGGAGCATCTGCAGTGGGCGTGTGCGGCACACAATGAGAAGGGACACCCCCATATCCATGTGGTATTCTGGGATACATCCAGACGGGTGAAAAATCCGTTTACCCCACCAGCTGTTCCAAATGCTATCCGCAGGCAGATGATAAAGGATACATTTCCTGAAAAAATCAGGGAGTTTGGAAGACAGAAGGATATGGCGGTATCAGCCATGCGGAAGATCAGTGATGAACTTGTGGAGAATTTTGTGAAACATATGCGCATCATGGATAAAAGCAGATATAAGCACCTGTGTGAGGCTTCGGAAGGAGAATCGGAAATGGATTTTGACTTTGAGGACAGGTTCCTGAATGAGATTGCTAACCGGGTACTGCGTATAAGAAATGCGACACCCCAAAAAGGTAGGATTACTTATCAGCTTTTGCCAGTAGAGGTAAAGACGGCAGTTGATTCACTGGTACAGTTTATCTTGAAAGAGAATCCTGCAATTAAGAGTCTTGTAGATGATTATGTACAATCCAAGCTGAACCTTACAAAATTGTATACTTCCGATGAAGATTACATAAAAAGTATGGAAGGAAAGTTCCGGAAGGAAGCAGAAAAGATAATTGCCAACCGGATTCTGGGCATGGTGAAATCATTAAACCGGCTTGACAATGAACTGAAATCAGAGGAATACATACAAAGCCGGAGGGAGTATTATGCCGCACAGATGTTATATGAAATCCTGGATATGCTTTCCTCACTTACCTATGAAAACAATAACAGGTACAACAGGTACGCTAGTGCCGATACCGGAGACTTATCAAAGGAAGCCAAAAAGGAACTGTTCTTAAAAAATCAAGATAAAGGTTATGAGCATTAAGACAGGAGGGAATCAGAAAATGAAGTCAAGACAGGAGTTTTTCCAGGACTTTTTTATCAGGCTTATAAAAACCGGATTTACAGTGAAGGAACTCTTTGAAAATGATATGGTGGCAGAGATCTACATAGGCCCGGCTCTGTTCTGTTGTATTACGCAGGATGGGGATATTGTATATGAGGATTATAATGCGGATCAGGAGCTGCAGCTTAAACAGACGGCTGCCGAGACAAGGCAGGCACTTGATTTTTGCATGGAAACACCATACCGGAAACTGGAGCAGATGGATACAGTCAGTCTTGCGGGGAGTATCTACTTTAAAGTATTTGAGAGTACAGATGCTGTTATGCTCTGCCGGTACTGCGAGCTATTTGGATATGAGTTTGTGACCTGTACCAAAGCATCTGGTAGCCATAATAAACGAAAGCTTTATAAGGAACTGAGGTTTTATGACAGGCAGGCAGCACAGGAGAGCTTTTTGTTAAGGGGTGGATTTGCTACACAATCGCTTTCTCCAAACCTGACTGTACAGGAAATAGGGTTTATGATTGAATGCCTTACAAAATATGTTATGTTGGATAACGATTTAGACGGTGGGACAGAGAGTCGTATCAATGGTATGATTCAAAAAATGGAAGCTGTTCTACCGGAAAGCCCTTCCGTTTCGCCAAAACAGTTTTTCATTGAAGAGAGTATTTGAATTTCATCCATTTTAGATTGTCCGCGTAGTAAAGGAGAGAAAAAGAGGTAGGTAATGAAAACAAAAACAGAGTTTTACAAAGTATATTTTGAAGCACTGCAAAAGAAAGGATTTACAGTCAATCCCTCCACTTCACCTGATTATGTGGCGGATATTTATCAAAAGGACAGGCTGGTTGCATTTTTCGGAAAGAATGACCTGATTATAAGGAATCCCTTTCTTGAGGTGCCGGATAAGACAATGGAGCGCATACAGAACCTTGCCAAATCCACAGCGGTTGCCTGTGGGATCTGTACTGACAAGCCTTATGATGAGTCTGCAGAGCAATTACCGGGAAATGTATACAAACTAAATGAACATAACGGTGTGATGCTGGTCTGTAAGCACCATCCCCTGTTTGAGTATGTGCTGTCTACTTATCGCAAGGATGTGGAGAATGGAGGGCAGCCCATACAGCGGCAGTATTTTTACGGTAAAGAAGATGCCTTTGAGAGTTTTGCGGTACGAAGCGGTCTGGTGGATGAAAAGAAGCTGCTAACGGAAACGGAACTTAAAATCGTTCATGCCGGGCTTGTGAAAATGCGGACGATTGATGATGATTTATCCGCAGATGACTTAAATTCCATAGAACGGCTGGTGGACAGAATTGAGGATATTATCCCGGAACTGCAGAAGAAAGAAAAACTCTTTGATATCCACCGTTTTTTTGACAAGATGGATAACGGAATAGAACAATAAAAAACATCCTGCCATTACAGGCAGGATACTATCTTTTCAAACACTTCTACTGCATAAGCAAGCTTTTCCTTATCATAGGACGTTAGAACAGATTCCAGTGCCCGTATTTCTGTACTGACGCTGTTTTCATCTACACCGAATACCATTTCATCCAATGACATTTTCAGCATTGTGGAAATGCCAATAAGGGTATCCAGAGATGGATTCTGGAAACCATTTTCTATTTTGGTGTAGGAACTGTACGATATTTTTAACTTCCCAGCGGCCTGTTCCTGTGTAAGTCCGAGAAACATGCGTTTTTCTTTAATACGCCGTGCCATAGCATCTAATTGTTCTTTGTTCATAGCTTTCACCTCTGATGAATGTTATCTCATTATATGTGCTATTACCATTTTGAACAAGTGAAAGTTTATCAGTGTTAGTAATATAGCTTAGTAGAATTTGTATGCAGTAGTGTTGAAAGTATAAATAGAAGGAGGGACGGTACTATGTATCATCAGCCAAAAGGCGGTTCCATATGGGGGAATATCAATACCGTAGTGGAAATTGCCATAAATGTTTATTACATCTTTGCGGAAAACGGAGAAGGTATTATGATTCCTAAAGAAAAAGCTGGGGACATTATTTCAGAAAAAGCAGCTTCCTTGGGTAAGGAAGATAATGGATATCTTTGTTACGGCAAGGATGAAAACATGGAAATACCCATGTATGAGATATTGCAGAAGCGTGTTGATGCCTGTGAAAGGATACGGCAGAAAGCATTGGAACAGATGGAAGAAATCAAACGGGAGGGCAGCTTGCGTCTGACGGATTACTTTGGTGAGTGTGAACCACCGGGGACAACACCGGAAGGAAAAGCAGATAATCACCAAAAGGTACGTAACGGTATTTATTTTGTTGAAACAGGTGATATGGCATATTTTGCATTACAGGAGACGGTAGCAGATAACTTCCTGTCGCCTCTGGCTTGTGAGGTCGGGGAGAAGAAAGATGGCTACATTTACTATGATTTAACGACCAGTGCCATACCCCTCTATGAACTCAGGCAGGTATACAGTGAGGTGGACAGACTGATTGTATCAGAGGACAGTTTAAAAGCAACATTAGGGGCAAGTTTTCCTACCTATCTGTCTGCATATAACAGCATTGTACAGGAGGAAGCCAGGATACCGCCTGTTGAAGCACCTGTTGCTTTGTTCCTGCAGCAACAGCTTGATGCATGTCAAAACATAGTAGATGTAGAACAGTCGTCCGAAAGGGTAGCAGATTATTTTGGTGAGCAGGTAGAGGATTACGGATTCGAGCCGTAAAACATGTAAGCCGTACATTCAATAGTTTAGAATGTACGGCTTATATTATAGCTAAATTTAATATTTGGAGATATTGGCCTTTTATTAAGAAATTATTTTCTCACCTTTAATATGCTTTATGATTATGATATAATGGTGGATAATTAGTAGTATTACATTATAGCAATAATGGGAAGTTAAGTAATGAATTGTTTTAACTATAATCAGCAATTTATTGCTGTGTTTTAAGGAGGCAGGAGCATGAGGAACATATATAAAGGTTCTGTAAAAATAAATAATGTTGATTATCCATTTGTCTTTTCAGATTTTCTTTTGGCAATATCGACAGGAAGCATCCATGATGTTAGATGGGAAGATATCCACGCTCTTTCAATTGATGGGATAATTGAGTTATTTGATTATCAAGAAAACAAGCTGATATTATATGTGGAAAGATATGATTATTTACATTTTGGGGAGTATGGCATATACGCAAGTGGCTATATTTTACGACCTGTGTATTACGGAGTTGAGGACTGCCACAATGTAAAAATTACTTCTTTATTATTCAAACATAGTATTATTAACTATTTTTTTAAATTTGAAAAATCAACACTAGAAAATTATATTGACTTATTAAATGAACATAAAGAAAAAAATAATATTAATAACACTATTACTCTATGTGAATATCCCCTTATTGTTAAATGTAGTAATTACAATTTGGATTTTGGGATTATGTCGGAAATTGATTCATTTAGCCCAAGCCCGTTATCTATTAATAATTATATTATTGTAAAAAACGAAAATGGAATTGAAATTGGTGATATTAAAAAGGTAGTCCTTATTATAAAATCTTTTTTGCAATTTATTTCTCAATCTAATGCTATAAACATTCCCTATATACCTCTAAATCTACATATTTCACAGCATAACAACAGTTTTGTTAATGACGCAGAGTTATATTTGAAACCTGAAGTTGAAAACTATATATCAGATAGCAGGGTTTTTAAGTATGATAATATAAAAACTGGCTTAAGTAATGTCTTGAAGTTGATAGTGGAAAATCAAATATGTTTTCGTTCTCTTTATAATGCAAGTGAAAGCACAATTTATCATTATGACATTATGAATATTTGTGCGGCATTTGAGGCGCAGTTTTCATTACAATATAAAAACTATCAATTTAAAGAGCAAAAAAAGGTTAAGAGAAAAATGATAAAGGCTCTTGAAATATCAAGAAAAGATTATCCGTCTAATGAGTTAGAACATTTTGATTGTATTCTACAAGGGTTTAAAAATGTCAACGAAACATTAAAAAACCGCTTGGAAATCGCTCTCGATGAATTTGTTAAGATATATGGTGAAGAAGATACTAAATTTGAATTTAAAGAGGATTATCAACTATTCCCTGAAAGAATAAAAAAATCACGAGATGCGTTCGCTCATGGAAATTTAAAACAGCCAATAAATATCTCTGTATTTACAGATATTCAACTCTTAAGAGCTATCACATACATGCTTATTTTAAAAGAAGCAGGTATTGAGGATAAAGATATAAAAGTATGTTTGCGTAAAATGTCAAAATTCCCTTTGTAAAAAGTGGTGGTGTGTGATGTTAGCCGTATATTAGGCACATAAAATGCAAGGAGAGCAGCGTTATGGACATGGTTGTAAAGGATAATAGCATCAACAAACAAAATTTTAGAACGCGCCAGCTTTTAACCGGTTTTATAAGCGCACGGGATTGCGAGCGGCTTATATTGTATGGCGCTATCCATGTATGGGGGAAGAGAAACAATTGTCTGTGCAGTGTAATAGTTGGCAAAAAAGCAGAAGGTAAGAAATATATTAAAACACATCTGAACATGCAGGAGCTAAAAACGCTTTTCACCTCCATTATGAGGGACAGCTCTGTTTATTCAGAAGAATCACTAATGATGATAAAAAATACGATTATTAAAAATGTTAACGTTAATTATTATGATACGAACGAGAGCAAAGAGATATTATTTGACGTTCCTTTTGAATTTCATGCTCAAACTGAATATGAACGAGATTATGGTTGGGAATATTATAGAGATGAAATAATTAAGCAAGGCAATCAATGGGGCGACACGAGACCGTTTTATATTCTTGGAATCATTGTTGATGACTTTTATAAATCAAGATATATGATTGATGAAGACGAGCCAAGATACGGTATTTTTGAAGTGATAAATACGATAAAAAAGGATGGTAATAATAAGAAACGACGAATATACAATGTAGATTTTGATTTAAAAAATCGGAAGAATAAAGAAATTGGAGATTTAGGTGAACTAATCATTATTGATTATGAAAAAAGTTATTTGAGAAGAATGGGAAAACCAGATTTGGCAGACAAAGTGGTATCCACTAAGGAAACATTGGGAAATGTTGCATCGTTCGATATTCTCTCATATACAAGGGATGGAAATGAAAAGTATATCGAAGTCAAGACAACTGAAAAAGGCGTTTCTGATCCGTTCTTCTTATCTGCTGCCGAACGTAAATATGCAAAGGCTAAAGGTGATAGTTATTACTTGTATCGTATTTTTAATTTAAATAAAATTACTAAAAAATATAAACTAATGATAATTGATGATTTACTATCGAGTGGGAATTTTGAAATATCGCAATATAAAGTTACTATATAGGAAGCAATTATAGATATTATGCGAACTTGTGTGTTGGTTGGTTTTCTTAGGTTCCCATTATGCTTATAACAGACAGATACATTATAGCAATAATGTGAAACTCGCCCTGTGCACATGAGGCGAATTATGAAATATATGCAATTACGCTTTTGTTTGTATATATTCTTACTAGCAAATTAATCAGGGCTAAAATTAAGGATACTCCCGTTCGAGCATTCATGGAAAAAGGAACAGATGCCGTTAAAGCAAAAAGATACCAGAGCCTTGATGAACTTGGCCAAGCAGTAAGTAAATGCATTGATGATATGTCGCGCTGATTGCGTTGAAGATTAATTGATACTGATTTTCATACTTTCTATTATGAGTATTGAATTATAGGAAGACCGACGATTAAAAAAAGTCCGCAATACACTTGTTTTTCCACCGCACAAGCGGTTTAGATTCGGAATATGTTTAGCTTCTCATCATTTTTTTATATAAATAATGGGATCTCGCTTAAATACCGATTAAGCGAATAATGTAAAATTTGTAAGTAGCGCTTTGAGACTAAGATTAATAGGTGAGTGTATGAGCTTTGTAAAAAAAGAATTGCTTTTTAAACATAAGGTAATAGAAAACATTTTTGAGTATCAAGACCTTGAATCAGAAGTGTCTGAGATATATACATATTTTGAAAACTCTTTTCTTGATTTGTTCGAGAATTATAGCAATCTATTCAATATTAATGACTGCTGTTTTTATCTTAAAAATGATTGTACATGTAATGCTTTTGCCCGAAAAAGAAATGGCTATAATATAATAGGTATTACAAACGGTTATCCTATTCTTATGACAAAAAAACTAAATAAGGAGAATTTCAAGAATATTGTATTGGTTGGCATTTCTAATGAAAAACACCTATCTGAAGCATACTGTGATTTAGAAGAGAATATAGATTTCGATTTTAGCAAATTCATATTAGACTGCTCAATTAGGTATACATTTCATCATGAGTTTCAACATATTTTACAATTAAATTGTGCCTATACGGCTGGCGAGGACTGTTTATTGCATGAGAATCTTGAATTGAAGGAGTTTGATATAAAACGTCACGCATGGGAGTATTATGCAGATAGGATGGCAAGTTTTGAAGTCCTAAAATATACTTTTAGTGTATACCGAAAATTGAAAGCTAAGAGTGACGATAAACTAAAATGTTTACTTTTTGTTGGATGTGCTAGTATATTCATAACCAGAGGGTTGTTTTATTTTGGGCTTATGAATCAAATTGAACCTGAATATCAAATCAAGAAAATTGACTTCTATACAAATAAAAATGACCATCCCCATCCAATAATAAGAAGCTTTAACTTAATTGAATATTATTTTAGTTGTATTATAGAAAGTTTTCCAAGATTAAAATTAGATTTTGAAGAGCTTTTTATTAATGTTGTAGGAATCTCAAAGTTATATTTTGATACACTTGTTCCTAAAAGAGATATTATGAGTTATTTATGGAATGATTTGCGAACACACTTAGATGACATAAATCAATACAATAACGACTTATATGATTATTCAATACACGACGAAACAACAAAAAACCTATTAATATCAAGAGGTATTGATTTTGAACGAGGGTAGCCGTCATAGTTCTATGATAAGTTTTGCTTTATCTATAATTAGTTAAATCTAATTTTATGAAAATAAGGAGTGAATCAATATGAGTTGTGGAACTATATATGATAGATTAGAGCAATCGCATTGTGCCTGTGGAAAAGGTGTTGTTATTCGACATAGTTATAAGAGGATGGGTTTCCGGAATCGGAGTGAAAATGGCTATTATGGTGAAGAAATTAAATGTAATGCATGTAGCAGGAAGTATCATATTGAACATAATAAAATACATAATTCCTATCCATCGTGGGAAGGTGATGGTATTATTGATACACCATATTTGATTCCTAACGGCATGACATTAAAACATGATGTATCGCAAAATAATTTATATTTTTATTTCGATTTAGATGAAAAAATTGTGTCTTACCTTGAGAAAGATAAATTGCAAAATGTTTTTGATGATATGATAAAAAATAAAAGCAACACCCGACTTAAATTAGCGGAAAGTAAGGGTATTGTTGAACTATATTACCAAAGGTATCATAAACGGAGGTTGCAAAATATAATTATGTTATTACAAAAGTGTATTTGTGATTACGATTCATATGAGTGGACATTTGAAAAAATGCAGGAGCATAAAATGAAAGAACAACAACGAATAAATGCTAATATACAAATTATTAATAATACATTAGCTCAATCCTATAAATTAGAATTTACTGAGCACAGAAATTATGAACCCCAGGGAGAAAAAAATGAAGGAGTGTTAGGTTACATATAATAACCGTTTATAGTAAAAACATATAGATGTAGAGAAAATAGCAAAATAAAGCAAGCCGTAAAGTGAACTGTCGACATCACTTTGCGGCTTTTAATATAGATAAACAGTGGCAAATTATGAAGTATGGCACATGATGTAAATAAAAAAAGGTGGAGAGGAAATTAATTGGATAGGAAGGTAAAAGAAATAAGAAAGGATTAATGAATCATGAAAATGGTTTATATTGCAAGCCCACTGCGTGGGAACTATAACCAAAATATTAAAAATGCTGTGGAGTACTGCAAGAACGCCTGTAATATGGGCGTTCTTGCTCTTGCGCCCCACATTATTTTCAATAAATGGTGTAATGACACCATACCGGAACAAAGGGAACAAGGCCTGAAGCTGGGACTTGAACTCTTATCAAAATCAGATGAGTTATGGATAATGGGGAAAACAATCAGCCAGGGAATGAGGGGGGAGATTACTTTTGCCAGGGAACACGGCATCCCTGTTTATAACGTAGAAAACCCACACGACTTAAATTGTTACCCGGTCAGCCATGACGGGAATCCGTTACTGGATGTACATTCCTGTCTTCCGGACAGCGGAGGGGGGCAGCTGCAGGGGGAAATACTGGTCCTGAAACATACCCAGCTTTTTCCAGAATACAGGACACCCATAAATCAGCTATGGATCGCTTCCTATGGCAATGGATGCAGTCCGAACGCCATTGGCAGAAGTATTTTCCTTACCCATATAGAAGACGGTGACAAAATGGCCGTTTACCGTGAGGATATATGCGGCATTGTGAAACCGGATGTATTAGAGCAGGTAAAGGCCTTATATTCTGACAGGACAACAATTAATTTCGGATTGGATGCAAATGGGGAAATAGATGGGGAGAACGAGCGATGACAACAAAAGAAAAACTGATATTAAGCAGTATTGTCATGCTGATCGCTACAGCATTCAACTTGTTTTTCACTGCCGCTCTGCACGGGCTATTGTCCCATCAGCAGGAAGCATTGATACTGATACCGTTTATGGAGTGTGTGAAGGGATTATTCACAGAAAGTCAGCAGTTTTTATTATTCCTGTCTTTTGAGGGATTTACCGTTTTATGCTGTATCCTGTTCTTTGTGCAGAACAGCCGGCCCTATCAAAGCCGCCTTATCAATATAACAGAAGAAATCCAGACACCGGCACCGGTAGGGCAATTCCAGCATGGTTCCTCACGTTGGCTGACAGATAAGGAAAAAGGTAAAGTATTCAGCCTGTATGAATTAGATCCGGACAATAAAATGATTAGCGAGCTGATAGAAACAGGCTTTGACAATCTTGATTTTATGAAAGTAAATAAATCCAGCGAAACCGTGGCGGCGGCTCTATCTTCGGATGGGCAGTCGCCCGTTTCCATAAATAACAATCACAAGGAGGAATGGGATGATAATTTTGAAGTTGTGGAAGATCCTCTTACGGCTGCGGAATTAATGAAAACTGTACAGCAAAAGGAGTCGACTGACAAGAGATCAATTACAGAAGCAAATGCAAAAGCAATACCAGTATCAAAACAAGTAGCAAAGCAAGCAGCAAAACCAGTAACAAAAGACCGCTGCAAGCTGCTAAAGGAAGGCGGTATTGTGGTAGGTATGACAAAAGAGGGCTGCCGGGAACATATTTACTACCTGCCAGACGATACCCATACGCTGACCATCGGTGCTACACGTTCCGGTAAGACAAGGACACTGGTAATACAGTCCGTCTGCCTGCTGGGGCTTGCAGGGGAAAGCCTGGTGGTATCCGACCCCAAAGCCGAGATTTTCGAGTACACAGGGGAGTTTTTAGAAAAATTAGGGTATGAGGTAATCTGTCTGGATTTCAAGAACCCAGAGAAAAGCTCAAAATACAACCTTTTACAGCCTGTTATTGATGCAATAAACAGAGGCGACATGGAAAAGGCAGAAATGTATGCATGGGATATCACCAATATATTTGTAGGAGATAACGTATCCAACGAAAAGATATGGGAAAACGGTGAGAAATCCATTATTGCGGCGTCCATCCTCTGTGTGGTGGTGGATAATGCCAAGCGACCGGAGTACCAGAACCTTACCAATGTCTACTGGTTTATTGCAGAAATGACAAAAACAGTGGGAGGCAAGACCCCTATGCAGGAGTATGTAAGGAAGCTGAAACCGGGGCATCCGGCAAGGGCATTACTGTCCATTTCAGATGTTGCCCCAAGCCGTACCAAGGGCAGCTTTTACACTTCGGCATTAACCACCCTGCGACTATTTACCAGCAAATCCATTTACTCCATCACCCACAAAAGCGATTACAACATAGCAGAGATCGGCAGGAAAAAGCAGGCACTTTTCTTTGTGCTGCCAGATGACAAAACCACTTACTATTCCATTGCAAGCCTTATGGTATCCCAGCTTTATGAACTGCTGGTACGCCAGTCAGACGAACGCGGAGGCAGGCTGGAAAACCGAGTGAATTTCTGTCTGGACGAGTTCGGTAACTTTGCAAAGCTGAATGATTTTACCAACAAACTGACAGTGGGAGGCGGTCGGGGTATGCGGTTCAACCTGTTCCTGCAGAGTTTTGAACAGCTTACGGAAAAATACAACAAAGAAACCGCCGCCATTGTAAAGTCAAACTGCCAAACCTGGGTATACCTGCAGGCAGACGATAAGGAAACCTTACAGGATATCTGCGATAAGCTGGGCAAGTATACCACCTCCAGTTACCAGCTGTCCAGTCAGCACGGGCGGTATGTAAACCCCTCGTCCTCTCACAGTATAAGCCTTGTGGGCAGGGAGCTGCTTACTACGGATGAAATCCGCAGAATATCCCGGCCATATCAGATCGTAGTATCCCGGTCTCATCCTGCCATGATGCACTCCCCTGACCTTTCACAGTGGCATTTCAACAGGATGCTGGGGCTTGGAGATAAGGAGCATAACCGCAGAGTGAGGGAGGAACGGCAGGCAAAGCGGCCTGTGGTGTCCAGCTTTACCGGTGATATCCCCCTGTGGAACATATGGATTTATTACACAAAGGATTTACAGTTAAAGGAAGAACGGCAGAGGAACCAGACTTATGCAGCACAGGCTGGTTCCATGTTTTCAGAAAAAATGCGAAAAGGAGGCAGACAGTTACATGATGAAGAAGATGATTAAAAAAGTTAAGGCGAGGGTGAAAGCAGCGGGGGTTACGGTTCTCACTGCTTTTCTTATGTCCTGGTACAGTATGCCGGTGTATGCGTCCGGTATAAAAAACAGTAAAATTGTTACCGGCACGGAAAAGCTCATAGGCGATGTTACCACGTGGCTTATGGTGCTGGCACCGGTAGTGGCGGGATTACTGATTATTTACTTCTGTATCCGCCGGTCCGCAGCGGACGAGATGGATCAGAAAAAATGGAATAACCGTATCGTTGTAGCGATTGTTTCCTGTATAGGTGCCGTGTTAGGCAGTGCCACGCTCAATATCATTCTTGGTTACTATAAATAATCCCAAATAGTTTAAGGAGGCAGATTCATATGGGAAAAATGAAAAAAGAAATGGTAAATGCAGCAGATGAACTGAAGAGAAGAACCACAGGTATACTTAGGAGCAGTACCGGATCGGGTTTTATTGACCAGGCTATTGCCATCCTGATTGCTGTGGTGCTGGGAGCACTATTGCTTGCCGGTTTATATGCTCTTTTTGGTGAGGTAATCCTGCCGACCCTTGTTGATAAAATTAAGGCGATGTTCAACTATACCGGATAAGTAAACCCGGTAAAAAGCATGGTATTCATTTGTGGTCATTATGATGGGATGTATACCATGCTCTTTCTGTCTGCCGTCATAACAGGGCAGGCAGTTTTATTTTGCAAAAGAAATGGAGGGTTGAAATGAGAATCACAGCAAAGATTGTAAAAGCTTTTGACAATGCAGGAAAGCTGAAAGCTACAGCCACGGTATGTTTAGAAAATGATTTTCTTGTTACCGGGGTAAGGGTAGTGGACTGCCAGAAAGGGCTTTCCGTATTCATGCCCAGCACGAAGGATAAGGAAGGGGCGTACCGTGACGTATTTTTCCCCATTACGCCATCCGGACGGGAGCAGTTTACCAATGCAGTACTCAATGCCTATGACTGTTACCAGAAAGAGACTGAGGAATGATTCAGGCCCTTTGGGGCAGACGGGAGGTGGACGCATTTGGAAATTATTCTGGTACTTCTGATTATTGCAATATTAAACGGTGCCATAATCCTGATTGATGAGATGCTGGAAGGACTTGTGCCCATGGCCCTCTATGCAGACCAGTATATGACAGCCACCGATGGCGAAAGCATGGTGGAGGTGCTGTTTCAAATCCTGTTGGGGGTAGGGGTATCACTGATTATCCTGAAATTTTTAAAAAAAGGGTTTGAATGCTATGTCCTCTGGACAGACGGCGATCCCGATGCTGACCCTACAAACCTGGTCATCCGTTTCATACAGGCCATGGTGGTGGCGGTAAGCTTTCCGGTAATGTATGGCTGGCTTGCTGAAATCGTGGAAAGTCTGTCCGACCAGTTACTGGAAGCCATTGGCGCATCTACGGATTATGACTGGCAGACCTGGGTGACTGGCATTTCCTCGCTGGGTATTGTAACGGCTATTTTCGGACTTATTTTCATTATCTGTTATTTCCTGCTGTATTTCCAGTTCCTTATGAGAGGACTGGAGCTCATGATACTCCGGATTGGTGTGCCAGTGGCTTGTGCGGGGCTTCTGGACAATGACAAGGGCGTTTTTAAAAGCTATATGAAAAAGTTCTTCCAGACGGCGCTTGCAGTCATCATACAAATATGCCTTTGCAAGCTGGGAGTGGGAATGATGCTGAATATGCACTGTTTCTGGGGCATTGCCTGTATGATACTGGCAATAAAGACACCGAAATTCTTAAGTGAGTTCCTGTTAATCACCGAAGGCGGAGGGAGCGGTGTGATCAATAACGCTTACCAATCCGTGAGGCTGGTACAGATGATTCAGAAGATCCAAAAGATCAGATAGGAGGGGATATGGAAAGAATTGACGAGATTTCCCGGGCGGTCATATCCCTCCTGCGTTTAGGGGCAGTGCTACGGTTTATATTCTGTATGATACGACTGCAAAACGCGGAAGAAGAAGCGCCGCAGTATAAAAAGAGAGCAAAGAATATATTGATGTTCTATATCCTGGCAGAGTGTATATGGCAGATAAAGGAAATTGTATTTTATTACTATTATACGTAAATAAGGAAGGGTGATGAAGATGAATGATAGCTATCAGCTGTATATCCCCACAGGGGTGAAGGCACAAAATGAGCTGTTTAGCGGATTCGGCAGGAGGGAGCTTATGCAGAGCATTGCCGGTTCTATCATGGGAGGGATAACGGCAGCCTTTATATGGCTGTTTTTCCAGAACGTGGCTTTTACGGTGGTTGCGGTACTGACAGGCATTTTCGGCTCCGTGATGATGACGACCCGTGACCAGAATAACCAGAGCGTGGCAGACCAGATCGGCAACATGATACGGTTTGCAGGAGACCAGCAGATTTACCCCTACCGCAATCTTGATGAGTGGGGAACAAAGCAGGGTATTTATATAAAATAGGATTTATTTCAGAAAGCTGCAATCAAACAAGGACGATTGTATGATTTTTATTGATTTATTTTCCGGTATTGGCGGTTTTCGCCGGGGACTGGAACGGAGCGGGCATAAGTGTGCTGGTCATGTGGAAATTGACAAATATGCAAATAAGAGCTATTGCGCCATGTACGGGCTTACCCCCTGTAAGCATGAACAGGAAACGGGAGGGAGTAATACATGCAGGATGTGTACAATGGAGGTGAAGAAAGACTGTGACGATAAAAACTGTAAAGGAGAATGGTATGCAAAAGACATTAAGCAAATCAGGGCAGGAGAAATTCCAAAGGCTGAAATCTGGACTTTCGGTTTTCCTTGCGTCGATATCTCACTCGCCGGACTGCGTAGGGGACTTAGAGGAGAGCGGAGCGGACTCTTTTTTACGGTTGCTGGCCTGCTCAAAAGCCAAAGTTCCGAAAATAAACCCCGATGGATTATCGTTGAAAACGTTAAGCATCTTGTATCAAGCGAGGGAGGCGGGGCATTTACCACCGTTCTGTCTGAGCTATGGGAGGCTGGGTACGACTGTGAATGGCAGGTTATCAATAGTAAAGACTTCGGTGTCCCCCAGCACAGGGAGCGGGTGTACATTGTTGGACATCTTAGAGGGGGATGTGGAGGAAAAATATTTCCTGTCGGCGGAGCAAACAAAACGTCTGTTAAGCAAATCTTAGGAGAATCTCAGGGACAAAGGCTGTATGACCCTTCAGGGCTTTCCATCACCATGACTGCCAATGGCGGCGGTTTTGCAGGACGTACCGGATTATATTCCGTATCCGTAAACCGCAGGGAGGGGATACGGAAACATATAGACAATGCCCATACCCTGACAGCCAGTGATGCAAGGGGTATCAACCGCAATCAGGAGCAAAATGCCATAATAGAAAGACTGCCCTCCTGTACCGGTTTTATAGATATGAACGAGCATCCTAAAATAACAGAATATGCACACTGTGTAAAAGCCAAGCAAAACGCCGGAATCACCAACCATATGGGAGAGTGTTCCGGTGTATTTTTATGTAATGGTCCTCTTCATGGCATATGCCGCGGTTCTTCCTGTGGCATTGACCATGGAAATCCGGAATGTGTGCAGGCGGTGATTACACCAAACCGGGAAAAGAAGCGTCAGAATGGCAGACGTTTTAAAGAACCGGGAGAACCAAGCTACACAATCACAGCTCAAGATCAGCACGGAATTTTGCTCTGCTGCTGCGAGGGATGGAAGAAAGGATTGTCCATCTGGGAAGCCAAGAAGGACGGTTTCACTATGGCTTATCATGGGGACGGTATCAACCTTTCCTATCCAAACAGCACGGTCAGCTGGGGACGGGTAGGAAAACAGGCTGCTCAGACAGTACTGACTGGCGGTCAGATGGGAGTATTCCTATGCTGCCGCATCCGGAGACTGACACCCCGTGAAACCTGGCGGCTGCAGGCTTTTGAGGATGAACTGTTTGACCGGGCAAGAGCTGCCGGGATCAGTGATGCACAGCTATACAGACAGGCAGGGAATGCGGTAACAGTCAATGTAGTGTATGAGATCGGGATCAGATTGAAAGGGGTGGACTATGAAATTTAATACGCTTTATATAGATTGTCCATGGAGCTACAGGCAGAACAAGGTGCAGGGAGCGGCACGGAAGCATTATTCCACCCTGAGCAATGAGGATATATATAACCTTGATATACCAGGAATTGCTGCAAAAGACTGTATTCTGCTTTTGTGGGTAACATTCCCCTGCCTGGAAGAAGGCCTGGAGGCAATAAGGCGGTGGGGATTCACTTATAAAAGTATTGGATTCTGCTGGGTAAAAAAATGCAAAAAACAGACAGATAAGTGGTTTTGGGGATGCGGTAACTGGACACGCAGTAACCCAGAAATATGTCTGCTTGCCATACAAGGCAGGCCGACACGGTTATCCAGGTCAGTACACTCTGTCATTGATACACCAGTTGAACATCACAGCAAAAAACCGGATATCGTCCGTGAAAAGATTGTGGAGCTTGCAGGTGATGTTCCCCGTGCCGAGCTTTTTGCAAGACAGAAATATGATGGCTGGGTGTGTCTTGGAAATGAGATAGACGGCCTGGATATCAGGGAAGCCATAAAACTGGTAAAGGAGGGAAAGTATAATGCTCTATGATACCATAGTATACGATATCATGCCCTATGATGCCACGAAGTATAAGGTTAAAGCAGGTTGTACGAAAACATACCTGCAGGCAAGTGAAATTATGGGAAACAGGGAGAAGGACAATGGAATGGAATCCTGACGGTAGTCATTTAATGGTCTGCTTGCTCCTGTCTTTATGTTCCGGCTTGTTGTGCAGCATGATACTGAAAGATAAATTAAAACTGGACAGCATACCCAAAATCCCCTGTATCAGCGTAGCCGGTACAGGGGTATTTATATCCGTGCATGGCTTTACTGCAGTTACACCGATGTGTGCAATAGTCTTTCAGATTCTGCTATTTGCAAGTGTTTATGATATCAGAACCCATACGGTTCCTGATTATGTCCATATCCTGATCCTGTCGGCCGGGCTGATTCATTGTCAACCCCTGCCGGCACTTTTAGGTTTGTTCCTTGTGCCGCTGCCCTTTTTCCTTGCTGCCCTATTAAAGGAAAACAGCATAGGCGGTGGTGATATTAAGCTGATGGCAGCCTGCGGTTTTGTATTGGGAACGTGGTCGGGGATGGCCGCCCTGGTGATTGGCTTATTTATGGCTATACTCTGGAACGCAGTTTTTAACAGGGAAAAACAGCCATTTCCCCTTGTTCCCTATCTGACCATAGGCTGTTTTGCAGCCTTACTGTTAATTTGAATGAAACAGGAGGAATTACTTTTATGAAGAATCTATTAAAAAACCGTATCGTGGCAGGACTGATCTGTATCGTCCTGTCCCTGATTATCTGCTTTGGCCTGACGCCCATGTTCAATAATGCGCTGACTGCAACTACAGAGATTGTGCGTGTCAAAACGGATATCAGAAAAGGTGACATGATTACAAAAGACATGCTGGTTACAGTGGAAACAGGCAGCTATAACCTGCCCTTAGGCGTGGTATATAAAACAGAAGATGTGATTGGCAGATATGCCAATGCGGATATGCACAAGGGAGACCTGATTCTGGAAAGCAAGCTGTCAGAAACAGCGCTGCTTAAAAACGAGTATTTAATCAGTTTAAACGGAGAAAACAGGGCAATTTCCGTAACCATTAAATCCTTCGCTTCTGGTCTGTCTGGCAAGCTTGAGCAGGGGGACATCATAACCCTGATTGCCGGAAGCATGGGGCAGATGCGGGAGACCTATATCCCTCCTGAACTCCAATATGTCCGGATTATTGCCACCACCGTAAAAGACGGAACCGACAGTAATGTACAGTCTGACGGTGAGGAGGCACAGCTTGCATCCACCATTACAGTACTGGTATCCCCTGAACAGGCAAGGCTCCTTTCGGAGATTGAGCAGAACGGTTCCCTCCATGCCGCACTGGTTTATCGAGGGGATGATACAAACGCACAGAAATTTTTAGATGCACAGGCAGAGGTGCTTCTTGCACTTTATCCCCCTGAAACAGAGGAGGGTAATTCTGCGGAAGATACAGAAGGAGAAGTATCAGGGGAAGAATAGTCGGACGGAATGACTGATTCTGAAAGTGGAGAGAAGAGGAAAAATATGAGTGAGAATAAAATTATGGGAATAAACAATACCCAGGAAAAAAATTTTCCGGTTATGTCAAAAGTTTTGGCTGTACTTGGAAGCCCCGGCAGCGGAAAGACCACCACCAGCATCAAGCTTGCATTAGAGCTGGCAAAGTATAAGAAGAATACAGTTATAGTATTCTGTGACCCTTTCACAAGTGTTATTCCCTACGTCATACCTGCTGGTACGGAAACAGATATATCGCTGGGAATGCTGCTGACCGCTCCGGGGCTGACACAGACAGATATACTGGAAGCCTGTATACCCGTTGCACAGTCAGAATATATCAGTCTTCTGGGATATAAGAGCGGGGAAAGCCTTATGGCATACCCGAAGATAACAAAGGATAAGACGTTAGATTTCTTTGTCATGCTGCGACACCTTGCGGACTATGTGATTATTGACTGCTCAACGGTGTTTGAGGCAGATCCTGTTTCCATTGTTGGTATTGAAACAGCTGACACGGCACTCCGGTTGGGAACGGCTGACCTGAAAGGTATATCCTACTACCAGTCCCATATGCCAATGCTTGCTGACAGCGTTTTCCGGTCAGAGGGACATTTGAAAGCCGTATCCGTGAAACCGGGACAGGAATGGGAAGCCGCCGCGCAGCAATACGGCGGGGTTGATTTTGTACTGTCGTTCGTTCCTGAACTGGAAAGGCAGCTTGACGAGGTATCGCTGTTTGAACCGCTGACATCTAAGGAGAGTCAACCTTACAATGCTGAAATACAAAAGATTATCAACGACATTTTTGGTTTGAAATGTATGCCTGTTAAAACTACCGCTGTAAAGAAGGAGTGGAAAACGGATACTGACGATACGCCTAGACCGACCGGGAAATCCAGGGTGAGGCTGTCCATAAAGCTCCCTTTTGGCAGTTTTGGCAGAGGCAGGGGGGAGTTTTGACCATGCGGATACGCCATATAGAACTGAAAGAGGCTAACACCTTTGTCGCCGCACACCACAGACACCATAAGCCGGTAGCCGGACACAGGTTTTCTATTGGCTGTTATCATGACGGAAACCTGTGCGGTGTGGCGATTGTCGGCAGACCGAGGGCGCGGAGAATAAACCAGTACGACACGCTGGAGGTGCTAAGGCTCTGCACGGACGGTACGGAAAACACCTGCAGCAAGTTGTACGCCGCCTGCCGCAGGGCTGCCAGGGAATTGGGATACTGTCGCATCATCACCTATATTTTAGAGACGGAAACAGGAACGAGCCTGAAAGCAAGCGGCTGGCGGTACTGCTATACCTCGACAGGTGGCAGTTGGAACAAGCCCAGCCGTCCAAGAACGGACAATGCACCCACCTGCCCCAAAAAGCTGTATGAGGCTGTCCTATTTCATGGAAAGGAGGGCGTTGTTTGAACACGGTACTGAATATACATGAAAATATGGGACTGTTAAGCACCGGTATACGGTTGAAACCGTTCCCTGAAGTATTGTGGGAAGTACAGGAACACATCACAAAAAACTATGCATCAGTGCTGAAGGATAACCCTGACGATAACAGGGAGCTGATAAAGTCTTATATCGGCAAATATCTGCAGGATAAGGGGATCGGGGTGGAGGATACCACGCAGGCCGACCTTTGTGAACTTATTTATGGGGAAATGACAGGCTTCTCCTTCCTGTCAAAATACCTGTACCGGGATGATGTGGAAGAAATCAATATCAACCAATGGAGGGATGTAAAAATTACCTATGCAAACGGTGATATCCTGTCCTGCAAGGAGAAATTCAACTCAGCGCAGCACGCCATAGACGTGATCCGGCGTATGCTCCACAAGTCCGGCATGATATTCGACAACGCACAGACCATTGTTGTTGGGCATTTATCCAACAAAATCCGCATTACCGTCATGGGTGACGGCGTGATCGACAGGGACAAGGGATTATCCGCATCCATCCGTATTGTCAATCCCCGAAAGCTCACCAAAGAGCAGTTTGTAAAATACGGGACGGCTACGGCAGAAATGCTGGAACTACTGGCAACCTGTTACTGCTACGGGGTATCTATGTGCATTACCGGAGCCACCTCCTCAGGCAAGACCACACTGATGAGCTGGATTATGGGGCAGGTTCCGGATAACAAACGTATCGTAACCATTGAACAAGGTTGTCGTGAATTTGACCTGACCCGGACCAATGGACAGGGAGAAGTGACTAATAACGTGGTTCATCTGGTGACAAGACCTTCCGATGACCCAAAGCAGAACATCAATATGGTAAAACTGCTGGAAACCACGCTGACCATCAATCCGGACTGTATCGCTGTTGCTGAAATGAAAGGCGGCGAGAGTTTTCTGGCAGTCAGTGCGGCAAATACAGGCCATGCCCTCATTACCACTATCCATGCAAATTCCTGCGAGGATACCTATTACCGCATGGTGACGTTATGTAAGCAGATGCACGACATGGACGATGCCACCCTTTACAGCCTTGCCACCAAAGCCTTTCCCATAGTGGCATTTGCCAAGAAGCTTGAAGATAACTCCCGCCGGCTCATGGAGATCAGCGAGTGCGAATTTACTTCGGATATTGGAGGAAAGGGTAGCCGAATGAATATGCGTACCCTCTACCGTTTCCATATCACTGATAACAAGATATTGGACGGAAAGGTGAAGATTATCGGACATTATGAAAAAGTAAACAACCTGTCTGAAGGCTTGCTCAGGCGGCTGCGTGAGAACGGTATGCCGCTCAGACTGCAGGAACAGCTTTTATTGAAGAATTAAAGGAGGTGTTATTATGTGCCTTGTGGCGGTAAAGCAGCCATATGTGTTGCAAATCCTGTATGATGATGCTGCTGAAAACCCGCGCGAGTGGGATAATTTCGGCAGGATGATTTGCTGGCACAGCCGGTATAACCTGGGAGATAAACACAGCCACAGCGAACCGAGGGTTTTTTTACAGGATTTAGTCCGGAAGAGCATGAAACCGATTGACATTATATCCTACGTTAAAGACGGGCATTCGGACGGTCTTATTTTTGAACATGATAAATCCAGGGATGTTTGGCGGCTACAGTCCTATTCCGGTTACTTCAAAAAATGGTATGAGGAATATGCCGCGGAATCGCCGCTTGATATGGACGATGAGGAATTAAAGGACGCCATAATCGAAAGCATGGGGAAAGGGGATTTACTAACGCTTGCGCGTCAGAAAAATTGTATCCTTGAACTGAATCTTTACGACCACTCCATGTTAAGTATGTCCACATCTTCCTTTATCGGCCGCGCACATCATGCAGAATGGGATAGCGGCCAGGTAGGATGGGTTTATGTCAGCCATGAGGATGTGAAAAAGGAATACGGAAGCGTGACGCCCGAAACTCTAGTAAAGGCTGAAAATCTGCTCCGTGCCGAGGTGAAAGCCTACGACTGTTACCTCAGTAACCAATGCTACGGCTTTCGGCTGTACAAGGACGGTGAGGAGGAAGATAGCTGCTGGGGATTTATAGGCTATATCAGCGACATTAAAAAAGATATGGTAAGGTATCTTCCGGAGGAATGCCAGAATATGCTGGAAGATTTGGAAGAAGTCCCGGATAATGGGATAGATGGATATTTAAATTATGACTATGAAGAAATGGAGGTTATGGAATGACAATACTTGTTACTATTGCTTTCCTGATGGCGGCGGGAGGAAGTCTGCTTATATTGGGACTGTCCCCATTTACATTCCTGGAGGGACTGGCAGGAATGCTTGCCCCTGAGAAAACCAGTATGAGAAGCCGCATCAGGGAAAGCAGGAATAGAAAGGAGCCGAAAGGTCTGAAGCTACTGTTCATGGAGGTAAAGGAGATTCTGCGGCTGACAGGTAAGACCAGTATGTTTGCGACTCTTTGCGTGTTGGCAATGATACTTTTTGTTGTAGGTGTTTTAATGGCACTTACCATGGATAACTATATGCTTGTGCCGATGCTGGCGGCAGGTTTTTCCTTACTGCCTTTTTATTATGTGAAATTCACTGCAGGGAAGTATAAGAAACAGATAAATACTGAGCTGGAAACTGCACTTTCCGTAGTGACCACATCCTACCTGCGGAATAAAAACACTATTATCCGTGCTATAGAGGAAAACTTACCCTACCTGAACCCACCGGTATCGGAGGTGTTTAAGGATTTCCTTATGCAGACCAAGCTGATCAACTCCAATACCAGGGAAGCACTTTCCGGTATGAAAGTTGGGATAGATAGTTTAGTATTCCATGAATGGGTGGATGCCGTGGCAGCCTGTCAGGAAGACTACAATTTAAAATCCACGCTGCCGCCTATAGTTGCGAAGTTATCGGATATGCGCGTGGTAGGTGCAGAGCTTGACCTTCTGTTATTTGAGCCGGTGAAGGAATACATTACCATGGTGATTCTATTGGCAGGAAGCATCCCACTGATGTATTTCCTGAACAAAAGCTGGTATGATACCCTGATGAACACGATGTTTGGGAAGTCACTGCTGGCAGTCTGCTGTACAGTAATATTTATATCTGTGGCGGCAGTGGTGAAGCATACACGGCCCATTGAATATAAACGTTAGGAGGAACCCATGCACTATCTGATACTACTATTGTTTACCTCCTGCTTTGGAATGGGGGCATATTTACTGTTAGCGGAGCTTTTAAAGCTTCCTACCTATAAGGCATCAAAAGCCATTATCAATATGGGAAAACAGACAAAAAAACAGGCAGGAGACAGTGATGCCTTTATCCTGGAACTGGCGGTAAAGCTGGCACGTATACTTCCCATGGAGGATTATAAAAAAAGGAAGCTTGGCTTAGTGCTTAAATCCGCAGAAATCCCCATGACTGCCGAAGTTTTTACCACACAGACACTGATTAAGGCAGGGCTTATCACGATACCAGTCATTCCCTGCCTGCTGATTGCACCAATCCTTTCACCGGTATTTCTGATTGCCGGTATTGCCGTATATTTCAATGAGGCAGGGAAGCCGGACAAACTGATCCGTGTAAGGAGGGAGGAAATTGAGTACGAGCTTCCCCGGTTCGTGGCAACCATTACCCAGGAGCTTATGGCAAGCAGGGACGTGTTACATATGCTGGAAACCTATCAGCGGAATGCAGGAAAAGCAATGAAGAATGAGCTTACCATTACCATAGCCGATATGCGGACCGGTAACTTTGAAGCTGCCCTGACGCGCTTTGAATCCAGAATCTCAAGTGCCATGCTTTCTGATGTGGTAAGAGGGCTGATTGGGGTACTACGTGGGGATGACGGTGTGGTGTATTTCCGTATGCTCACCCATGATATGAAACAGATTGAGTTACAGCGGCTTAAACGCCTTGCCATGGAGAGGCCGCCTAAAATCCGTAAATATTCCTTCCTGATGCTGGGGTGTATGCTCCTTGTGTATATGGGGGTTATGGGATATGAAATCGTGAGAACCATGTCAGGGATGTTTTAGAGGGGAGATATTATTTTGATAAATAGGATAATAAAGTCACGAAGAGGTGAGGGATACATTGATATGGCTGTTAGCGTGTTCTGCCTTATGATGGTAATTGCCTTTGTCGTCAGCTTGTTCCCGGTCTTTACGGCAAAGCAGCAGCTTGATATTTTTGCAAATGAGATTGTAAGACAGGCTGAGATCACAGGCAGTACCAGTGTCAGCAGCAGGATAGCGAAGATGAAGGAGCAGACCGGACTAGACCCGCATATTACCTGGAACTGTGATTACTACAGTGGCAACAAGGTACAGCTAAACGGTGATATGGAAGTGGTACTGACAACTACAGTAGATATTGGTTTTTTTACCTTTGGTTCTTTTCCTATAGAGATACAGGCGAGGGCTACCGGGAAATCCGAAGTGTATTATAAATAAGGGGGAATATGAAAGCAGTTAAAATCTTAAAAAGCAGGAGGGCTAATTCCACGCCCCTGACTATAGCACTTGTACTCTGCATTCTTATCATATGCTGTGGCATATCCGAGTATTTCCGGCTGATGATTATTATTAACGGTGTCCGGGATGGGCTTCAGCAGTCGGTCATTGCTGTCTCCACAACGAATTATGATGAGGTATATAATGGGCTGCGTGAAGGGTATTCCGGCGGATATGTCCTTTCGGGCAACAGTTGGAGTGAGAAACTGGATTATTATGATGTGTACAGCCGGATGGATAAGCTGTTAGGTACGGTCAGTCAGGATGGTTATCATGTAAAAGTACAAAAGAGCGGCTATGAGTACCGCTATTCAGGACTTACTGTTGAGATAGCCAATGTACCCCTTACACCGGGGAACACAAACCAGAATTTCGAGGCAGATACCAGGATACAGATTGAAATCCCCTTATCTTTTGGATTTCAGATGCTGCCGCCACTAAAAATGGAAGTGAGGGCAAAGGCGGTATATATGCCTAAATTCTAAGTGCAAAATTTTAAATTTAATTCTGAAACAAAATTTTTAAAGACAGTAATGTATAAAATGTCTGGACGCGAGGATAGATTACGTGTATTATATTGTTGAAAGGTGACTTTCAGCGAAAACGAAAGAGAGGTAGAGAAATGAGAGAATATACGACAAAAAAGAAGACTATCATACTGACCCTATCCCTTGCTGTTGTCATCCTTGCAGGGGGATTATTGATTTTGGTTGGTTCCATGGGGAATAACTCCACGTGGAATAAGGAAATGACAGATGTGGTTGCGGAAAATGGGGAAGATGATGTTCATACAGAAGATATTATTCCGGACAGCACAGTCAATGAAAAGACAATACAAAAACAGCAGACGCAGGAGAAGCCGGATCAGCAGGATACATTACAAGAGGATACTGATATGCCGGAAGAAACAGATGCAATTGTTATCATACCTGTGTCAACGGAAGTAATAGGAGAGCAAAGCAAGCCTTCTGATGGAAAGCCGAAAACGCCGGAGGAAGCAATACCGCCGGTTATTGAATCTGTCCCTGTGGAAGAACATATAAATACAGGAACGGACAAGCCGGATATAGTGCCGGATTCCGCACCAGCTAAGCAGGAAACCAATACACCACAATCGGGAGATACAAACAGTAACGGTGCAGTTTATGTACCGGGCTTTGGATGGGTTGAGAGTAACGGTGAGGAAAATTCACAAGGAACTGCCCCGAATGCCGGAACCGGTGAAATAATTGGCAATATGTAAAAGCGAATAGAAAAAAAAGAACGGATACAGTCAAAACGGCTGTATCCGTTCTTTTTTGGGAAAGGAGACTTCCTTTGAAAAAAATTATCTCAGTTTTCTTAAGTATTATGCTGATACTATATTTATCCGCTGCCGTGTCTGCGGAAGGCAATCCGAATATTGACGGAGGCGGGGGCGGCATGGGAAGCGGAACAAGTACTAACTCATGGACACCGGGGAGAGAAGGTGTTCGTATTACCATAATTCGTAACAACGACAATAAAGCCGTTTCCACGCCCATTGATTTTACAAACGGAAATACAGGTGATATTCAAATACATTTTGGAGCGGTCAGTAAAATTGCCTACAGGAGCGGTCAATCCTTAACTCCCCAGAATGGTGGTTATCATTCTATCAAGCCTGCACAAACAATGCCAACAATCGTTAGCTCAAACGGCAGTAATAACATAACCGCTATCAGAAATTACTTTTGCCTGTCGGGAACAATACAGGACATAGCTGGCGCAGCTGGCTTCAGTTACGATTTGCTCATTGGCGGCGAATATAAAATCCTGCTTGAGCCTATAGCTTATTTTAAATATGAAAATATAATGTATGCCATGACAGCCACCGAAGCGGCTCTGTTCGACCAACGGGTAAGCGGCAGCCTGCGTAGCAGGATGGTTTCCCTTTCTCATAAGAACCTGCCCCTTGCCATGTTCTTAGAACATAACGAGCTGGGATTTACTGCCTGGTCAGGAAGCACGTCCACCCCTACCACCAATGAGAATATCATTTCCTATCTTGGCATGGGGATTATCCGATTTACTGATCTTGAAGCAGAACCGGAACCTAAGGATAGCACAGGCAGGTACCGTACTGATACGGAGATCATCATTTCCGTAAGCCTTTCCTCTGATACGGAAAAGACACCAAAAAATCCGGCTTATGCAGCATTTACCATTAACGGCAATACCTACACCCATTCAAATATTTACATTCCCGAAGGAAGCTCACAGCTTGCATGGATAAAGTGGCGGACACCATCCACGCCGGGGACGGTGACAATTTATGTTTCCAGTAACTGTGATGTGGATAAAAGCGTGATTACGGCACAGATTATTGACTTAAATGAAAATCCCCCACCAGATCCTCAGGCTAATGACCGAAACGATGGTTACAGTATACCCACTGCACCGGTTAAGGGAGAAGTATCCACGCTGATCTGGGGAGAATGGGATTGCTGGTGGCATGAAAAATGGGTATGGGTTTCCGATTGGTACTGGTGCTCCCACTCAGACTGGATAGCCGATGAAGAGAATGAAAACGGCGGTTATTGGGATAGCTGGGGACACTGGGTTGATAACGGCGAATGGGAGGATCATGGCTGGTATAAATATGAATGGATACCTTACCAGGCAACTCTGTCCGCAACTGTAACGATAAAGCCAGATGAAAAATCCCCAACAGCTACTGCCAGCAGTATGAAATCCGGTTATGGGTTCAATATGGCTACATCCACAGCTATTTCCTCCAATGCTCCAAACAGTCATATCACAGGAGCACAAAATGTGGTTGCCTATTTCCCTGAATTTTATTATCAGACATACTGGCGGCTCCTTGACCGTATCAGCACAGGTTACAATTCCACCTTTGAGTTCAGGAAAAATATCTATAGCACCTATTATCGCAGGGTTCATTTTTCGCCGGTGTGGTTTCCTGATGGACAGTACACCGCCTATGCGGAAATTATGGATGCATGGACGCCTGCTGGAATGTTGCAAATCAACAAGACAGCTGGCCTGACGATTTCCGACAACTTGTTTTCGGATTGGCACGTGAAGCCGGTAAATTAAAGGAGATAAGATTTATGATATTTGATAGCAAGAGCTTATTTAACAGGTTTATGAAAAACAATCTCACAATGGAAAATTCGCAGGAAATTTATGATGTGTTTTATCTGTTGGAAGATGGCGAGGAAATATTGTTTAAAAACTGCTGTAATATTCTGGGAATTGACCGGGATAAGTTTATTAAAAGTTTTATAGGTACGGAGATTTATGATATAGATGAGGATGCAGGCCTTACGGCAATAGCAGCGGCTGAAAAATTTGGCACGATAGTATATGAGAATCCTGACGAACCTTCCTATGGTACAATCAAAGAAATGTTGTTTGACAATAGCAATGTCGAATATATGAAGTTCCGGCAGGAATTATTCTATTCAGCAGTTTGCGACATTGTTGATAGTTATGATGAATCAAAATATCATTTTACCCATGTTCTATCAGTAATAGAGAAAATGGGAGTGTTTAAGGAAAAAAAGCACAATATGGAGAATGGATCCTGCGATTATAAGGAGGATATAGGTGGGGAACAGGATAATGGAGGCTATGGATGCGAGAGCGATGAGGACGAGTATGAACAATAGGAGGTGTGATTGTGGGGCAGCGAGCTATATATGTCATCACTGAGAATGGTAAAAACAGTTCCTTTTTCGCCTTTTGGGGAGCAAATGCCCTGTCACCGCTCCTGCGGCTGTTACAGGCGAAAGAGATACAGGAGCAGCTGCCTGAAAGGCAAAGTATATCCCATATCTTTGAACACCTTGATTATGAAGGGGTATATGTCAATCCCCGCCATGACAATCCAGCGGATATGTTCTGCGATCCGATAGCCGATGTTTGCATATCCGACCGCAATAATGTGTTCGGTAATGCAGGTGATATTGAAATGCTGGTACGGCTTGACCTGGACAGTAATATCTGCCTGCTGGAATATAACCGCAGCTATCCATGGTATGCCCATATGGACAGCCATTCCATCCCCATTGATGTGGGGCTTGGGAACGTGGAAAAAATGCTGCAGGCAGCAGAGAGAAGCGGCATTGATTCCTTTGGCCAGCTTCTTATGATATATAACAAGGCAACGGGACTGGATGAGGCACTGGAAAATGCGAGAGCCGGGCAAAGGCTGGATGAATATTTAAACTCTGAGGAAGCAGAGGCAGACCGTGAGTATTACCGTACTTATTACGGTAGCCCTGATGAACCGGAGGACGATAACGAATTGGAGGTATAACCTTTTGAATGGACTATTATTCCCTATCATTATGCTTACCGTTACCCTTCTGGGTGGCGGTGTTTTTCTTTTAATACTTAAAAATGGCGGTAAAAAACCGGTATCAGGCGAATCCGCTGCACAGGACAGCAGACAGCCCTGCAAGACAGCTATGGAATTTATCAATATCAAGGACATAAAAGGCAGGTACCTGTATACGAAGGATGGAATGATACTGACGTTTTTGCGGCTCCATGCAATCAGTATAGACCTGCTTAGCAGATCGGAAAAAAACAGCCTGATAAAACAGCTTACAGCCGAACTTTCTGATATACAATACCCATTTAAATTCATGGCAGTGTCCCGGCCAGTGGATATCTCACCGCTTATTAATGAACTTACCGGTATGCTTAAGGATGCAGGAGAAAAGAGAAAAGAACTGCTCAGACATGAAATTCTGCAGATGAGTAGCTATGCTTTATCCGGTGAAATCGTGGAACGACAGTTTTACATATCCATCTGGGACAGGTATGAGGAGGGTATGGAAAAGGATATCTACAAAAGGGCTGCACTGCTTTCAGAAAAGTTTTCGGTAAACGGGATAGGCTGTGACATTATCGGAGAAAAGGAGATTGTGAGGCTGATTAACCTGGTCCACAATCCGGCTTATGTCCACCTGGAAGATACAGAAACGATGGCTAGTATCCCACTTTTGAAGGAGGCAGAATAGATGAAAATAAGACAACCAGAACGACAGGAGCAGGTAACAGTTAACCATGCCCTGTTGAATGTGATTACACCCGTAGGACTGGAATTTCAAAAGAACCGGTTAAGCATCGGGGAAAACCTTGGGAAAATTTACGGGGTAATACGTTATCCGGGTAAGGTGGAGGTCTCATGGCTTTCCAGGATTACCAATATCCCCGGAACCTTTGTAAGTATCGGATTTACACCGGTGGACAACACAACCCTGATTAGTGCAATTTCCCGAAGCGTGGTACAGCAGAGAGGGCTTGCGGAAGGGGCAAAAGACCCGCTGTCACGGCAGCGTGCGGAGAAGTCAGCCGAGGACGGGGAAAAAATCATTACGCAGATTGACCGCGAAGGGGAAACGGTAGGGCTGATGAGCGTATCCGTCATGCCGGTGGCAGGGGATGAGAAAGAGTTTAAGAAGGTAAGCCGCCGTGCAGAAAGCATCCTCAGTGTATTGAAATGCAAAATGCGCGTAATCCCCAACCTGCAGAAGGAGAGCTTCCAGCATATATCCCCTTCCTTCCCTGCCAACTGTAAAATAGAAAGCATCCTGCAGAAGATTGTACCGCTTTCTACCTTTGTGGGCGGATTCCCTTTTGCCAGTACAGGTTTTAATGACGGGGAAGGATATTATTTCGCACAGGATGTAAGCGGCGGTCTGATAATCGTTGACCCATGGCGGCGCGGAGGTGATCGTACCAACACCAACTTTGTGATTATGGGCAATTCCGGTGTAGGAAAATCCACGGCCATCAAGCATATCATTATGAGTGAATTTATGAAGGGTACAAAAATCCTTGTGGTAGACCCGGAGTCAGAGTACAGGGATCTGTGCATGAAACTGAATGGTGACTGGATCAATGCGGTTGGCGGCAGGGGTGGGATGATAAACCCGTTACAGGTACGTCCGTCACCAAAGGATGATGATACAGAAAGTGACAGGCTGTATGTGGATGAGGGATATGGTATCAATGACTTGGCCCTGCATATGAAAAATCTTGAAATATTCTTCAGCCTGTATATCCCGTCCCTTACGGATATGCAGAAAGCAGTCCTTAAGAAAAGCCTTGTGGAGCTGTATGGAAAATTCGGGATAACATGGGATACAGATATGAAAAACTTTAAACCGGAAGATTTCCCTGTTTTTACAGACCTTCATGAACTGATTTCAGAAAAAACAGAGGAAGGCAGCGGACAGGTTTGTGAAGAATTGTCCTTGCTGTTACATGACATAGCTAATGGTTCGGACAGCTTTATATGGAACGGACATAGCACTATTAGCAGTGACTCACAGTTTATCTGTCTTGACACCAATGCCCTGCAGGAAACATCGGACAGCATAAAGCGGACACAGTATTTTAATGTGCTGACCTACTGCTGGGAACAGATGAGCTGCAACAGGGCAGAGCGTGTGCTGCTGATCTGTGACGAGTGCTACCTGATGATAGACCAAAAGGTTCCACAATCCCTTGTATACCTCAGAAACGTGATGAAAAGGGCGCGGAAATACGAGGGGGCACTTGCCATTATCTCCCACAGTGTAATCGATTTCCTTGACCCTGCTATCAAACAGTATGGGCAGGCGCTCCTGGACGTTCCCTGTTATAAGCTGCTTATGGGGACGGACGGCCCGAATCTTAAGGAAACGGCCAAGCTTTACGATCTAACGGAAGCAGAGCAGGAACTGCTTCTTGCGAAAAAACGTGGTCATGCGCTGTTTATGGTGGGAGCAAAGCGGCTTCATATAAGCATAGAGATACCGGAATACAAGATGGGATACATGGGGAAGGCAGGAGGGCGGTAATATGGCAGTAGACCCGGCAACCGCCAGACTGATTGCACAGGCGATTATTAAAGTCGCTGCGGACGAAGAAGCAAGGCGAAAAATACTGGTAATGATACTTGCACCGGTTATAGGGCTTCTGTTGTTGATTGCCTTTATTTTATATCTGATAACAAACCCCTTTTCCCTGCTTATCGGCTGGCTGCTTCCCGGTGAAGCAGATATAGTGGGCGAGTTCCAAAAGGATTATGGATACAACCAGAACATTGGGATTTATGATAATGACTATGTTACAGGCAGTGGCTGCAGTTATGAAGGGATTATTTTTACAAACGGGAGTACAGAAGTTGTTTATTATAACCAGTTTGATGAACGCTGGGCAGATACCATGTATGGAACATCCGGCACCATTGGGGAAGCTGGATGCGGTCCTACATCCATGGCAATGGTGGTATCTACCCTGACCGGCAGGGAACATGATCCTGTGGAGCTTGCAGGATGGTCAGCTGTGAACGGATTCCGGTGTGAGGGGAATGGCTCCTATCACTTACTGATACCGGAAAGTGCCAAGGCTTATGGACTTAGGGCAGAGGGGACAGGAAAGAAGGACGGGCAAAAGATTGTGGATGCATTGTCATCAGGGAAACTGGTGGTGGTAATTATGGCAAGGGGGCATTTTACTTCCAGCGGACATTTTATTGTCCTTCGTGGTGTTACTTCTGATGGTAAGATTTTAGTGGCTGACCCGGCCAGCTATAACCGGAGCAGTCAGGAGTGGGAGTTATCCCTAATCATGAATGAGGCGCGTGAAGGAGCCGGTGCGGGAGGTCCTTTTTGGATTATATGGCGATGAGAAGCGAAAGGAATGGAGGCGGCAAAGGTGATTTTATATTTATCTTCAAACCAGCATACCAACCTGCTGGATTTTACAGGGTTATACGATGATGATACGGTGACTGTTAAGAAGATGGTAGGCAGTTTTATATTAAAGCAGTTCATTATTTCTGACATGCGGAATTTCTCCCATTGCAGTGAGCTTGTACTTGACCGTCCGGCTTTTGGTGACAGTGATAAGGAATTTGCGGAAGCGATAGAAGAATTTCTGACCATGTATAATGCACGGATCACAGTGATTTATGAGGGGCTTAAGCAGTCTGAGCCAATTTTTTTGGCTCTGCTTAAGATTGGTGTGGGGAATATTGTGGCCGGGGTGGAAATCGGGCTGATACAGGAGGAAATCAGGGAGTGTTTAAGTAAAACAGGTATGACAAGGTATCAGGCAAAGGAGAGGGTAAGGCTAAAAGGGGGAAAGGAACACTATCGGTTTGCTTGTGAGGATGTCCGCATTGCAGTTCTGTCCTCACAGGCACGGATGGGAGCTACTACTGTTGCAGTAGGGCTGTCTGTGTGGCTGAACAATGTGGGAGGGAAAGTTTGTTATGTGGAGTCGAATCAGAATGGATGCCTGGGCTTGATAGCACAGGCATATGAAATGGAGCAGAATGAAGATGGGTTCCTGCTGGATGGTTTGGCGTATGTAAACAGGGAGCCTGTAAAACCTGGGAATTTTATTGTGTACGACATAGGGCGGTGCGGTACAGCGGAGGATATGCGGATTGTGGAAAGAGCGGATATTATCCTCTTATGTTGTGGAATAAAGCCTTATGAAATGCCATATACCGTAAGGCTACTGCGGCAGTTTGAATCAGATCATGCATTTGTGATATGCCCGTTTGTGGATGATAGTCTGAAAGAGGGCTATTCGTCTGCACTGCAATCGGATTATCATAAAGTTCTATTTATGGAATATCAGCCGAATATGATGAACGCCGGTGCAAATCAGAAGAATTACAAAAGGGTTGTGAAAAAATATATTAGTGAGGTAAGTACTGTCCTGCAGGTTTGATTACAGGGCAGTACTTACCATGACAAAACCAGGAGGAAATGAGAATGACAAAGCAGGCAGAACTAAAAAAGCAGGCATATGAAAGTAATTTAACGAGCAGGGCACTTTCCGTCCTTATCTATTTGATTGACCGTTCTAATCAGGATATGACTTGTTTTCCATCTATCCCTACCATGGCAAAGCAGCTTCACATTTCTGTATCCACTGTGAAAAGGGCACTGCGTGAATTGATCGAAGAGAAGTATGTGGAAAAGGAATCCAGGTTCCGGGATAATAACGGGCAGAGTAGTAATTTATATACACTGTTATCCAGACCTGAAAGGGATGAGTTTATTGCAATCGAAGAAGATAGCAATTGTGATATATCAAATTCAGAAGATATGGGAAATTCATGGAAACCACTATCTGATATAAATCAGGTAGCTTGTGGGAACTTAGAAGTAAATAATTTAGAACCAGATACTGATCCTGAAGAAAGGTGTCCGGGAATGAGAAATGAAATCCGGTCTATTTCGTTCGGGGATATAATAGCAGAAGAAAATAAAAAGAAGCACAAAATGAATCAGTTCCTACATCAAAGCAATCACAGTAAACCTATACAAGTACAGGATAATAAATATTGGGAGACTGATTTTATTACAGATTATGGACAAAAGACATATCACTGGACGGGGGAGGAGGTCATTTTGCTGCCTCCATGAACTTATTCCTTAAAAAGTAGAAAAGCGGAAAGAAAAATTAGTATATAGCATACAGGTGGAGCAGGATATTGCTTTTGTTAAAGCTGGAATGGTTTTACAGCATATAGAAGGATGTTTGTTATCTTATTGCTATTGTGAAAGTATATGAGAATTAAGTAATTTACTTAACATCCAGATTATGGTAAAATAAGATTCAAGGTGAATAGTCTGTAAGTATTCCTTTGGCTTTTTTTATTGTAACTTTATTATGTTGATACAAGTGAACCTAGATGGTATTTGCATATACGGTTCCATCACACATAGACAGTCCTATTAATTACTAATGAAAAATCATGAATCATGTTAAGGAGCATTGAGATGAGTACATTTCGAGATTGGATAGTATATAAAAATTTAAGTGAACGAGGTGATAGTAATTCAGTAGTAGATCTTATGAAAAAAAAGGACACAGATGATTTTATTGTAAGAAAAATTATTCATGGGATTGAACATCCTTTGTATCAAGCTATTTTCATAAGAGAGATGAAAGCACTGTATAAACTAAATAAATGTGAAAACATTGTTAGCATATTGGGAGATGATTATCTTGTTGTTGCTAAGACCAAAGAAAAAGTAGGAGTAATTTATTTAGATTATATAAAGGGTATAGAATTAGGAAAAACTGCTATAGAAAATTTTACTTCAAAGGAAAAATTTTCTATAATAAAGCAATTATTGGACGCAATAGAAATATCACATTCGAACGGTATTATACATAGGGATATCAATCCTAATAATATAATGATTACCGAAGATAAACAAGTGAAAATTATAGATTTCGGTATATGTAAGATTAATGATATGATTAATTCTGCTACAGTATATAAATTTGGAACTAATGCATATTCTGCACCAGAAGTTCATCAGCATAGTGAAAATGCAACTGAAAAAGGCGACTTATATTCTATTGGTGCTGTTATTTTTTATCTCTTTACAGGAAAACAACCACCTTTAGCTGTGCAGTTTCAAGAGGTGTTGAATAATACAAGAGGTATGGATATTGAACTCAAACCGATAGTCAAAAAATTGGTAGCTGAGAATCCTGAAGAAAGATATGAAAGTATTTATGAATTAAGGTCGGATATTTCAAAATTATTCATTCGATTTTTGGATTTAGATAAAATTATTCTTATTGCTGCTGTACATGAGAGATTTAAGGACTTACGAAATTTAAAGTTATTACCACAATCTATTCCTATAAAGGAGGCTTCAGAAAAAGATTTGCCTATTAATTTTGGGGATTTGTATGCATTTTGTACTGTAGAGAATGGCGAGAAAATCTACATATTTTTAGGATTTAATTATTTGGCAGAATGTGTGTTTGATGAGGAACAAAATATTTTTGACGTTATAAGGTTTAAGAAAATTGTACCAATTGATAGAGATAGACTGAAAAGAAAGTTCGCTAAGATAGAATCAAACGTTAAATTTGTTGATAAAAAATATGCTCATAGAGAGCAAAAGAATTATAGTGCTGAAATTAAAAATATTATTATTGATTATTATAATGAATACATATCTCAAAATAATGTGGATAATGAATACAAGAGTAAGTATGGCGTATGGAGGGATCTGCTTGTTTTGGTGAAAGCTGACATTGAAAAGAATATCATAAGGCTACCATATGATTCATTCCAATTGGAAGGAGGAATTCTTCGATTCAAATTAAAGAAAGGGGTATTTTTGGATGAAGAGCGTTTAAATAAAGAGCAACTTTTTGTATATGAAAAGAAAAGGGGGAAGAGTAAAAATAAAACGGTTCCTGTTACAGTGGGATCTTATGAAAATGACATATATGAAAAAGGACATGTTATCTTAGCGGTGAAGAAACAGGGGAATGTTGGTCTGGCGGCTAGTGGTTCGCTATGTTTGGATTATAGAAAAGAATTAACTAATGTTGATAGACAATTGGATGCTCTGAACATCTTGGAAAAGGAAGATTATCAATGCTCTTTCAGTTTGAAAAAAATCATTTCAGGGATTGAGAGTCCAGCTACAAATGTTATTTCAAAAACGCTACAAATGTATAATAAAGACTTAGATTTGCCACAGACAACTGCAGTTAAGAAAGCGTTGTCAGCAGATTCACTAGCAATTATACAGGGACCTCCTGGTACGGGAAAAACAAATGTTATTATTGAAATTATTCAACAAATATTAAAAGAAAATAGAAGAAATCCAGACATAGAACCTAAGAAAATATTATTAGTATCTCAATCACATCCAGCTGTTGATAAAATGCTGGAGGATCTTATTAGAGTTAGTAAAGAAAGACCAGATTTATTACGGATTGGGCGTGATGAAAATTTAAATGATCAGATTAGAGCAGAATATTCTATTAATGATGTGAAAGAGCATTGGGTGCAAACTGTCAGGGAAAATTGTGATGAATATATGCAGAAATCTTTGGAACAAATAGGGATTAGTAAAGAAGATTTTGATTCATATTATCAGAAATTAGAAGAATCTAGGGTAGAAAACATTGAAGATAAAGATAAAGAATATATATATCATTTTCAAAATATGACAAGTGGGGTGAAATCAGAACGCATACGGAAAATACTAGAGATACAGAATGAATGGAAAGAGCAAATAAAACAATGTGAAGAAGTGGAGTTATATATAATTAAAAGTACTGTTATTATTGCTGGTACTTGTACGGGATTTGTATCAAATCGCATAATACGTGATGTGGATTTTGATTATGTAATTGTAGATGAAGCAGCAAAAGCAACTTTTCCAGAATTGGCAGTATCTTTGAATAAAGCGAATAGAATAATACTGGTTGGAGATCATCAGCAACTGCCACCTGTTTTGGATACTGAACTTATTAGAAATAATAGGGATAAAATTGATGAAGAGAATTTGTCAAAAGGCATTTTCGAGAAATTGTATAATATGTTTCCTGAAGAGAATAAACACAGACTTACAATTCAATATAGGATGCATCCTACAATTGGTACTCTGATTAGCCATGTGTTTTATAAGGATGATATTCAAAATGGGGTTGAAGTAAAGGAGCGTGACTTGGATATAGTAGACTATGAAAATACTGCTATCGAATGGATAGATACATCAAAGCATCCTGCTAATGAACGCTATGAAAAGGAATTAGATTATAATGGAAAGAAATCATATCAAAATTATTTAGAAAGAAAGATTATCAGAGAAAAACTTTTAGAATTGGATGCAAAATTGAAAAACAAAACTAAGATTGCAGTGATAACAGGTTATAATCCACAAAAGTACATACTACAGACTATGGTAAAACAACATTCCTTTAAGCATCTGGAATTAGATGTCGATACAGTAGATGCCTTTCAAGGAAGTCAAAAAGATATTATTATTTATTCTACCGTAAGAAGTAGTTCTGATCCATATGGAATTGGTTTTTTAAAGAAAGAAGCTAGGATTAATGTTGCATTTTCCAGAGCAAGATGCTTGCTAATTATTGTGGGTGATTTGGAATTCCTTGATAATTATAGAATTCGAGGTAACAAATTCCCACAAATTATAGAGTACATTAAAGAAACAGAAGAATGTCGCATCATAGAACATTAGGAGAAAAGGCTATTATGAAACAGATATTAGAAACTATTATATATGGAATTCCAAAAGAAATAAAGAATTATCATTTGATTAAAAGGCAAGACATATATATACCATATTGTGAAATTGGGATCACATGTTTAACCAAAGATACTGCAGAGATTAATCTTTTTTTTGAGACGATCTTAAAATTTATTGATATCGGAGTGGATGATATTAATGAGATAGCTACGGTAATGGGAGTCGAGTTTAAGTTAATAAAAGAGGCAGTTATTGATATGATTGAAGAAAGTTATATTATTACTTCAGAAAACAAGGCTATCATGACACCTAAAGGAAAAAAAGCATTAGCAAGTCGTAAAGTAGTCACTATTCGGAAAAGGAATATCAACCAAATTATGGTGAACATGATTACTGGTGACATGGAGGGACATGAAAATATTGCACCATCAATAATTAAGAAAAATGATATTTGCCTCAGTGAGGAACAAGTAATGTCAAAAGAGTTTTTGAATAATCATTATTCTGGCATAAATGATATATATCAGAAGAATCAAGTTGAGTATAATTTTTTTAATACAACCTATTTGCAAAGGGAATTATATAAGATATTGGATTTTACTTATGATAAATTATTTTATGTAAAAGAGGAACTATTAATATATAAAAATAATGATTCTAGTGGATATGAATTTGTGATATCAGAAGATTCAGGAGAACGATATATTAATTGCTTTTATAGTCAAATTAGAGATATTGTGTATCCTGGACTGGAAAATTTTTTTGAAAGAGATCGCAAATTTGCTGATAAAAATATTCATATTGTAAATAATGTTGAGAGGCAAAAAACGGGCGCTTTAATAAAAAAACTGTATGACTGCGAGGAAATTACAGATTCAATTATAGATGATTTTATGCAAACTAGAGAATTGATAGACAATAAAGAAATCATAGCATATTTTTTGCATCAAAATACATTTGAATGCGAAGGAATTATTATTTCATGTGAGCGTTTTAGAAAATTATTTAGCAATGCCATTATTTCACATATTAACGAGATACGCAACAAAAAGATCATTTTATTATACGATGAAAAGGAGTATGATATAGTAAATTTTCTTAATAAGAATTTTTCTGAATTGGTTAAGAACAATAATATAATTATTGTTGGAAAAGAAAGTATAGAAAGTAATTATATATGCTTCTATCCAAATGTATTTATAGAGTTTGTCGAAGTGTCCGAAAAAATTTTTGAACGTTCCTTTATGACTATTGAAGGGAAAATAGAATTTGATGCAAAGACAATTAAGGAAAAAGTAGAAGGTACTATTGATGAGAATTCTATTTCATTTCAGATTCCCAAAACCCAGGTAGGGTCATCTCAAAAATACAAAACAAGACAAACGTATAAAAAAGCAAAGAATCTAAAAAGCACATAACATATTAATAAATAAATCATTAACTGTTCGGCATTATTATCACTTGTACAGAACGTAAACAAAGAATATATTGATTGTATAGAAAGTTCTCGGATTCGAAGGAGGCAAAGTAAATTTTATAAATATTATGTATGGAAAACATTATATTCCAATGATATACGTATGGAAAATTGTGGAGGGAATAAAATGGTAAAACTATCTTATGACATGGATGCAGAAAAAGGCTCAATTCAGAAAGAATTTCCATCTTGTAAAGATAGCTGATTAGTCTTTCCTAAAGGGAAATCATCCGATACCCTTTCTCACCACAACCTTCCGCAAGGACACTTCGGAGCAGCTTTTTGTCGTACAAATCAATTTCCACGTGTTGATATGGTTGTTTCCTGACCTTTTATAATGGATTTCCTTTGCCATGTTCTCAATAAAAAATACATCTTTCTTTGAAGAAAGGGATAGTAGATGATCATAATTTTTTATAAGTACAACACTTTTCTCCGCTGATTTTCCTGCAAGTTCATAGAAGGCATTCAAATCCACCGATATTTTTTCTCTGTTGCTTTTACCCACAAGAAACCATGGCAAGGACTCTTTTTGCACTGGTGGATTAATTGCAGTAGGATCGTTCATCATTTAATTACATAATACATTAATTTGACATCTGAAATTATAAGCATTGACATTCTGGAAGCATATATATGATAATGCAGATAGATAACCGTTAAGATTGTAACTGAACGTAAAAAAAGTAATTAATATTATTTTATAGGAACAATATCCCCCGCCAGTGATGATAATGGTTTTGCTGGACGATTCAGCTGGGTACCATTTTTTATTGCCATAAGTAATCCTCCTTGTAATTAGAATGTAATATACTCCTGACTACAAGGTTCTCTTTTGCTAAGTCATTTCATTAGCGAAAATGGCTGCACAAAATGCGGAAGGTGTCGAGTGTTTTGCGGTTATTTAATAAATATTTAATGTGTTTTTAATTAGAGGTCTTTTCATATTTTTGATATAGCAAGTGTTCTTCTAAACTAAATGACAATGGTTCACTCCTTCGGTGCAAACAGAAACATGATGTACACAAAATCACAAAAAATATGTGATATGCAACCCTCGGGATTTTGTGCAAAAGCGCACAAAACCCTCGCGGGATACTAACCTCTGAACTGTAACGCTAACCTTTGGATATTAATAATCGGAATCAAAATTACCAATAAGTTGTTGCATAAACCTTGCACCAAACTTCATACCCAAAGAAAACTGTGTTTCTTCAATTATAGCAGTATATCTGTCTATTTCATTTTCGACAGCCTTATAATCACCTTCATTAATATGTTTCATCAATTCATTTACTAATTTTGCATATGCTTCTTTTTCTCTTTCTTCAAAATCGCTTTTGTCTATTTGAATAAGAGGCCCGCCATTTCGGATAAGTGTAGGTAATACCTGCAAATATATTCTGTTTGAGATTTTATCATAGCTGTCATTGTCCGATTCCCTGGATACGCTCTGATCTTGGAGTGATTCTGCAATATCTGTCAGAAACATTAAGCCGGAACGTAATCCTAATTTTATATATACTTTCTCGTATTCGCCTATCAATTGGAGCATAGCTAGCATTAACTCTGAGTCTTCATCCTGGTCATAGCGTAATATTACTCTTTTACAATGATCATGTGCTGTTCTCAATCTCTCTTCATAATTTGAATCATTTTTAGGGTTATTGGATTCTGCACAAAGCAAGTAAACATCTTAGTCTGCTATGGTTACCTGCTCAATAATTTTGCTTGTAGGATACATTTAAAAATTGAATATTCCGGTGGATTTGAGCCACTCAATCCGATATCGAGAACCATTTGCTTAGATCATATTTGAGATTACCTGCAAGTGTAGCTGAGGTGCTGTAATATGTCAAGAACATGCCACTAACGTGGTGCCTGCGGCATTCTTGACATGTTACAGCACCTCAACAAGAGCATGGGTAAGCTCAAATAATGGCTCACTTTAGCGTACTAAAGGCTCTCATCTGCGGATTATGTGGATCTATTCCAAAAGAACTGGTGGCTCTGAAACTGCGTAATATTCAAAAATACCTCATTTCTCTTTTTGAATTGATTTATATAGACCCTCCCAGGTGTTAACGGGAGGATCTACATGGAAGAATTATTTTTGCTACCAATTCCAATAAATAAAATTCTGCATCAGTAAACCGGTTTAGAAAGATTGTGAAGAGTTTTGATGTAATCGATTATTCCGGTCGGTTTCCTAAATTGATATGTAGCATCCAGATAAACATAGTTATCCCTTCCCCAGGTAACCTCTATGATGTAATCATTAATCGTAATGACATGGTCACCTGATTTGATGGGATAAAACCGTTTGTTTGTGAAGTCTGTAATGATGACACTGTATTGGCTGTTATTAAGAAGTATCGTTCTACAATTATCACAAAAATTTAATGTGGTTTCTTCAGTGAGATGATCAGCAGCACTAATATAAATTGTGCTCCTGAAATGCCTATTTTCGCCAGAGTTATATGTGAAAATATAGGATGTCCCCCATATAACACCATTTTCTCCATTTCCTAAAACTTCAAAGGCTTGTCCGATGCCATTAGCGAAAGCAGAGATATTTAGTACGCCAATACCACTGTTTTGGTAATATAAAAAACTTTTCGGACCAGCACAATCACTGCAAATCTGGAATGAATCATATTGGTTGATTTGATACGTGACCCAGGCATCATCTACCGCTGCTTTTATAAATAATGCTGAGAACACTAACACAACGACCATGACGTAAAAACAACGTTTTTTAAGTGATTTGTTTTCTATTAGGATCATACTAATTAGTCTGTTCTGTTGTTTTTTCAATTGTCTCACTATTAGCAGTGAATACACCAACCAGTTTGTAATTACCACTTGATACGGTTACCGATTTTGACAAGGTAAGCGTGGTTCCATCTGCACTATCTTCCCAACTCTGGACAAATTCCCATTTTCCATTTGTATACTTATATAATGTCATTACAATTTTTACAGAAGTAGTATTGGCGGCATAGGCGGTAACACTGGCTGTACAATTAGCCTTCCCACTGTTAAAACTAAGGGAAAGAGTCGTATATTTTATGTTTGTATTGCGTAGTAAAGAATCGGTACCACCTGCTGCGAAAGAGTCTATATTCGTTTCCTCAGCAGCCAATGCAGTCATGGATGGCTGGCCGCAATAAAATATCAGAGCAGATAATATTAATAGTAATATAGTTTTTTTTATAAAAAATAGTTTTTTCATTTGTTTTCTCCTTTTAATGTCAATGATTCTGCTATATCAATCAGATCCTGCAGGGATGCTTCTGTGTCTGTGGTATCAATGATTACTAAATATCCCTGGAAATATGAGAATAAAGTGGACTCACCATGTTTCACGGTGTAAATTGCTTCCATGCCGTTAACTTCAAGGGGAATTTGCTCAGTGTCCTCGTTATCAAATGAGGAGAAGTTGCTATACAGCATCTGTCGCATGTACAAAAAAGTATTCTTGTCTTCATGATAAAACTCCGTCAGAATAAGGTCGTCATTTATTGTCGTAGAAGAAATTACATATCCCTCTGGCAGCACCTCCGGTATATATATATCTTCAATGACAGTATGTACAGATGGCTTTATGATGCTGGATAAGTCAGTATTTTTTTCGTTATGTTCCAGGTGGAAGAATGAATAAACAGCATAAGCAGTTATGCCTCCCGCAAGTAGAGTGATTATAGCAGCAATTAGCATGGCAATCTTTAAAAAACCCTGTCTGTGGATATAAATATATTTTTTATCATATCTTTCAATTTTTTGTATGAAATCTTCTGTATAAGAGTATCCCATCTTCTGGTGTATGGTATCTTCATCTGGCACATCGTAATTTTTAAGCTTTTCCAACTCTCCCATAATTTGCAGTAAATCTCTGTCTCTATTCATAAGCATCACTCCTTGAAAGAATTACACGCAGCCGCTTCTTTCCCCAATGCAGTTTCTGACGGACCCAGGCTCCGTCACGGTGCATGAGTCTGGCTATATCCCTTGGAGGGTATCCGTGCAGAATATTCAGTTCCAGACACTCCCTATAAACAACAGGCATAAGTTGGATCTCATATAAGATTCTCTTTACACCGGCATTAGAAATATATATGTCCTCCGGATTTGGAAATATTGCAAAGTCCTTCTCAGTCAGTTCGCTAATGTTAACACTACGATGACGCTGGTTCTTTCTGACAATATCAATGGATATATGCTTTGCTATGATGAAAATATAATTCATTGCTTCCTTTGAATGAATGTCATCAGGAACCTTCTTGATATTTTTTGCCAGATACAAAAAGCTCTCCTGTACAGCATCTTCTGAAAGAGCCAGGTCATGAAGGATACTATTGGCAATGTAAAGCATCCTGTACTGGTAGCATTCAAACAGAAGAATAAATTTCTTTTTATCACCTTCCCCTTCTATCATTACTAAAAAAAGAAAAATCATTGGTTACCTCGCAACAATCCTTATATAGCTTTCGCTTATATCATTATAAATCGCATATAACGCGATTGCAATATCTAAATATCGCATGTAATGGTGTTTTTATGTAATATAAATAATTTTATAATTTATTAGTAAAGGAGAATGCAAAATGAGTAAAGAAATACTACCTGATATCGGGTTACGTATAAATAAGGCAAGAATTTTCAGAGATTTAACTATTGAAGCGATTGCAGAAAAAGTCAATATTTCTCCAAAAACTATTTATAAATATGAGAGTGGAGTTACAAATCCTTCTGTTTCATCTTTGGTTAACCTATGTAATACATTGCAATTTTCTTCAGACTACATATTAATAGATTATATGAATAAGGATTTATATAAGCCAAATACCTTAGATAATGAGATATACCCTAATTCATATAAGGTACTAAGCGATAAAGAAAAAAGATTAGTTAATGATTTCATTGAAATGCTTATAGATCACAGATAATGAACCAGAACTTGAGTACGACTTATCTACCGATTATCTACTTATATGTGGTTTTATAATATTATATTTTATCTATAATTAGTTATAGAAAGCAGGTGGTACTATTAATAAGTGTAGTTTCGGAGAACGTTTGAAAGTTGCCAGGATGAGCAAAAAACTCACAGCAGAACAATTAGCAGAGAAAATTGATATATCAGCGAAGACAATATGGAGAATAGAAAGTGGGCAAGCTTTAACATCGCTGCCTGTGCTTATTAATATTTGTAATATACTTTCTGTTTCTCCGGAGTTTCTATTGGGACAAGATTTAGTACCAGGTGTATCAAAATATTGTAATGATAGATTTGTTGAGTCGTTATTATCATCTACAGAGGCTGAAAGAGAGTTCTTATTAGATATGTCAGAAACATTACAAAGAAATAGAGCAAAGTATGAAGTAAAATAGTACAATAACAAGCGACATATTTCTAAAAGTGCAACTTATAATATAGATTTATAATTAGAACATTTTCTACTTGGATGTTATGATTACCATTTCGTACGGATTTTCGATGAAATAAGGTATATATAAATTAAGAATATAAAGTAAAGAGCTTGCAGAAAATTAAATATCACTTTCCGGGCTCTTTTTGTATTTGATTCTGAGACTCAAAATTTCTATCGGTAATTTTTGGTTTAACTTAGATTAAAATGAGATTGCTCGAAAACAAAGGAATCTTTGTTGTTTTAGACCGTTCATTTTTATACTTTTCCCTTGTATTTTCCCTTATGAGGTATCTACAAGGGAAAAAGTATTTATTCTCCGCCCACTACCTGCTCTAAGATGCTGGCAGATTGCTTCATAGCTTCCTTAGAGGAATGGGCGTAGATATTCATTGTGGTATTAATGCTGGCGTGTCCTAACAGCTCCTGCACATCCTTTGGGGATACACCGCCTTTTAACAGGTTATTGGTGTATGTATGGCGTAGCATATGGAAGTGGAAACCTTCTAATCCCGGTATCTTCCCGGCAGCACTGCGGCAGGCTTCGCCGACTGTATCTTTGGGAGAATAGCGACCATCCTTATGGGTACATACAAAGGGAATTTCCTTATATTCCTCTGGCACTTCCTCCGGTATGGGAAAGTACTTTATCTCATAGTGGGTATGTCCCTTCTCCAGAACCTCTTTGTAGTAATTGAGGGAGTAAAGTGCTCCGTATTCCAAACAGTTCCGCTGTTGCTGTTTCTTCGCTGCTTTCAGTATCAGCAGCAGGTTTTCCCCAAAGTAGATGGTACGAGTCTTTTTGCTCTTGGTAGCATCAATCTCATAGCATTTCCAGCTTGTATTGTAGCGCGCTGTGCACTTTACCGTGAGGGTACACTCTGTCAGATTTATGTCTGTCCATGCAAGCCCACAGGCTTCACCAATGCGGATTCCGGTGTAATAGGCTATCTCGCTGCTGTGCTTTTTAAGAGGTCTATAAGCTGTAAGTACTGCCTATGGGTAATGGTTGCCAGAATGTTTTTCTCTGCTCCTTCGGAGAAAATATCCGCAGGCTGTCTGGAGCTGCGGTACTGAATATAATCCATCAGGTTGTTTGGCAACAGCTTCTTCGGGTATACTGCAAAGCGACACACACTGGTTAATACTGCACGGTATGTCCGCATATAGGAAGTATTTGGTGGGATTACTGGCTCCCCTTTCTTCTGCCCTGCCGTCCCGAAGCACAGGCTGTCCCAGAACTTCTGCAAATCCTCTACCGTAATTGTCCGCATCTTCTGTCTGGCTAGAGGCATCTTCTTAAGCCGTCCGGCTGACCCCTGATAAACCATATAGGTGCCGTTGCTCTTATTGCTGGGCTTTAAGCATTCTTCTACCCAGATATCCAGAAACATCCCTAAAGTAATGTTGTCAGACTTTGCATAGTACCTGCTTTCGTCATATTCGTTCATAGCCTGACGCAACAGTAGGCACTTTCCTCTTACAACAATCTGGTTTTTGTCAGCACTTTTGTAATACATTTACCTATTTGTAGGTACTTTTTACTTACAATCAGTAATAGGTGAACAGAAATGAAATATAGCAAAGCATAGGATAAACGAGGGCATATTGATGGATAAGTGTGCGTATAATTACTTCTGCTATGTATAAAATCCATTCTGACACATTAAAATCCATCTGTACCGCCGGACTGATAACCCTCATGACAGTAGCACAAAAAAGTACCAACAGAAGATTGATTTCTTCCGTTGGTACTCTATAAATATAGGCTGGCTATATTAATCAATGGGTATAGTCCAAGTATGTCCACCAGACTGCTTAGAATAAACTTTGTCTTTGAATGTGCCATCACTATTGGTTGTCCAAACATCTCCGCTGAAATGCATGTAATATGAATGACCAGGTAAACCATAATAAAATACACTACCACTTCTACCGTTCATAGTCAACTGGCTACCGCATGATATGCCAGTATAAATGTTCATTATATCCATACTGCCATTAAACTTATAACTGGATGGACAATTTACCAAAGTCCAGTTTACATTATTACGAGTTATAGAGAAATAAATGTAGTCGTATGCGCGTAAATGACCTTCTCCACCTAATGGAACTATAAAAACTAATGGTTCTCCATCTTCTGGTAATTCTCCATGGTTAATAATTAGGGTTCCATCCTCAAAACTAACAGGATCTTTTGATTGTGAGAGTTCTGTTGCAGAAATAGGGGTAACAAATAAATTGAATAATAGCATAACACACAAGAAACTTGACAAAAACTTAATGGATTTGGATTTAATGAATTTCATTTTTAATTCCTCCTTTTCACTTGATAATTAGTTAATTTGTTGTTATCATTATAAATGTAATGGAATAAAATGTCAATATGGCATAATGAGAAAGAGGTGAATTTAGTGATTGATTTATACGATGTAAATATTAAACAGAAATTGTCTGATATAAAAAGTAAATTTAAATTAACCGACACAGAAATAGCTGGAATTTTAGGAACTACGGAACAAAATATTAAAAATTATGATGATAAACAAAGCCAAATTGATCTGGGTATATCATATAATAATTTTCATTGTGCAGTGGTTGCATTATCTACGATAGATGCAGACATTGATTATAGGCTAAAAGCTTATATACAAGAACTATTTTTTAGATATAAATTAAATACAGATATATTAGAGAAGTTATCTGGCATAGATAAGTCAGAAATTCAACAATTATTAAATAATCCAACAGCAGTTACTTATGAGACTAAATATAAATTAAGTATAACTGTTACTTATCTATTGCTGGTACTAAGTGAGGTTGTCATACCAGTGATTAAGGAATCATGACGGGTAATATAAAATAAGTTGTGTCTTTTAAAAAAGGGTAAGATTTAAGATATGACAAAGCTTATCGAAAAGGAACATTTTATGTCAATTGCAAAGAACCAGATTCGATAAATCTTCAAGGAAAATGAATTTAGTAGCGTAACTGATGTCTACGACTTCCTGAGGAAGGAATTTAATGATGTACGGCAAATAATCAAGAGAAATCATTTCTCTCGAAATGAATTTTTTACAGTTCAGCTTACCAGCTAAGCCAACGGGTATTGCACTGGCTATAAATAGCCGGTGTACTTATAAATAACCTTTTATATTTTCAATATTACTATTTTTATTCTTTTCAATGTTACGATGATTGTCAGAATGGAACAGTACATTTCGTGTCCGCTATCTTTTCGAAACCCTCCGGTCATTTTTTGGCGATTCTTCGCTTTACGTAAATTCCGTTCAGCTAGCTTGCCGGTAATAAGCAGATTTCGATATTGGGGTAAAGAAGCTCATCAATCTCTGTATAGGGGGTGTCCGAAAACCCTTGTTTTCGGACACCCCCCTATACTCTATCTCTATCATTTTTTGTCCTCCATTATTATACATGAGCAGTCTCGGAAATTCAAAAATCCCAAGTTTCCGCTCTTTTTTCTTGTCCTATTTTTTCTTTCCCTCCAAAAGCCGAGAAACAATTTAAATAAATTTTCAAAAACTCTTGACATTGTAGATGAATTGTGCGGCGCGTTTGGTTACCCGAAGTGCCGGTAACCAAACGCGCCCTTGTGATGAAGTAGTATAACCCGCCAACACATCACAAGGAGGTAACGCACTATGATCAAGTACTGGCAATCCATGCTCAGACTCCATTCAGAACTCTGGCTCCCCTGGCAGAAACTGCGTCTTTTCGATACTGACAGGGCTATGGATTTTCTTGAGCCCTTTTACCCTCCC
>Ga0153948_1000031_pt1 | contig 77794 bp, 90 predicted proteins | sample TSNJ032MetaG_FD_104696 | JGI IMG/M metagenome (GOLD analysis project Ga0153948, IMG submission 104696) | Attine ant fungus gardens microbial communities from New Jersey, USA - TSNJ032 MetaG | ecosystem: Host-associated > Fungi > Mycelium > Unclassified | place: USA: New Jersey, Wharton State... | reverse complement strand
GGAGTAAGGGAGTAAGGGAGTAAGGGAGTAAGGGAGTAAGGGAGTAAGGGAGTAAGGGAGTAAGGGAGTAAGGGAGTAAGGGAGTAAGGGAGTAAGGGAGTAAGGGAGTAAGGGAGTAAGGGAAGAGGATCGCGGGCGCTCGTTCGGCGCAAGCGATTTTTTTAGAGGCTCCGAGTTCCTACCCTATTCCCCTATTCCCCTATTCCCCTCCACACTATTGACGCATCACCCGTCTGCCATTATTAAATGCAAATAGTTTGCAAGTGCATATTGGTAATAAAGGTCTTTATAATGACACGCCATGGTGCGGGCCCATCCGAAGGTCACGACGTCACCTTTGAAGGCTGGCGGCGGGATCGAGGCGAAGCCTCTATGTCCGATGTTCATCGCTCCGTGGCGGTCAACCGCTCCGGATCGCGCTTTCGCAGGGCCATGGCCTTTGTCGGTCCCGGCTACCTTGTCGCCGTCGGCTATATGGACCCCGGCAACTGGGCGACCTCGCTCGCCGGCGGCTCCCGCTTCGGCTATGCGCTGCTTTCGGTCGTACTTTTGTCCAATCTGATGGCCGTTCTGCTGCAGGCGCTCTGCACGCGGCTTGCAATCGCCACCGGGCGCGATCTGGCGCAAGCCTGCCGCGACGCCTATCCGCGCATACTCGCCTGGCCGCTATGGCTTCTGGCGGAACTCGCAATCTGCGCCACCGATCTTGCCGAAGTCATTGGCACGGCCATCGGCCTCAATCTGCTGTTTGGCATTCCGCTCGAAATCGGCGTCATCATCACCGCCGCCGACGTGCTTCTTGTGCTCTATCTGCAAAACAAAGGCTTCCGCCGTGTTGAAGCGCTCATCATGACGCTTCTGGCCGTCATCGCGATCTGCTTCCTGGTCCAGATCCTGATGGCGCAGCCGAAATGGAATGAGGTCATTCTCGGATTTGCGCCAACTGTCGAGATCATCCGCAACCCGGATATGCTTTATATAGCGCTCGGCATTATCGGCGCGACGGTCATGCCGCATAATCTCTATCTGCATTCGGGCATCGTGCAGACCCGCGACTATGGGCACACGACCGCTGAAAAGCGCGAGGCCATTCGCTACTCGACGCTCGATTCCACCATCGCACTGACTTTTGCGCTGCTGGTCAATGCATCGATCCTGATCCTTGCGGCAGCCAGCTTCAACGCGACCGGGAATACCGGCGTGGAAGATCTCGACAAAGCGCATGCCCTGCTCAACCCGCTGCTCGGATCATCGCTTGCGCCAACGCTTTTTGCCATCGCACTTCTGTGTTGCGGCCTGAACTCGACCATCACCGCCACCATGGCGGGGCAGATCGTCATGGAAGGCTTTATCCGCATCCGGCTGAAACCGTGGTTGCGCCGCGCCATCACGCGCTTTGTTGCCATTGTGCCCGCCGCTGTTGTCACAATCATGTACGGTTCGCAGGGTACGACGGAACTCCTGATCCTTTCACAGGTGGTGCTGAGCCTGCAATTGCCTTTCGCGGTGATACCGCTGGTCATGTTCACAGCGGAAAAGAAGAAGATGGGATCGCTGGTCGCCCCGCGCTGGGTCACCTTCCTCGCGGCCATCACGGCTGTCATCATTGTCGTGCTGAACTTGAAGCTCATCTATGACTTCTTCAGCGGCGTGCCGATCTGATCCATCTGGAGCGCATCCCGAAAAGTGTGAAACGGTTTTCGGAAAAGATGCGCGTTAAAATAAAGGACTACCGCAGCGCCTCCCAAGCAACCGCGCCGCAGAAAGGAAAAGCCCGGCTCAAAGCCGGGCTTTTTCTGATCGTAAAGTAGTGTCAGCCGGTCTGTAAGCCGGGTTCTGTATGGCCGGGCTTTCGCCCGACGTGGCAGCCATTCATCTGGGACGGATGTCGCCACCCGCCTCTTGCAACCCACCCGGACGACTGATCCGGAAACCGATTGCCGGTCCTTGCGAACCGGCGCGCCGTCCCTATTCGGTTTTGCTCCCGGTGGGGTTTACCGTGCCGTCTCCATTGCTGCAGACGCGGTGGGCTCTTACCCCACCCTTTCACCCTTACCTCGTCATCCCTGTCGTTGCAGCTTTTGCACAACGATACGGAAGACGAGGCGGTTTACTTTCTGTGGCACTATCCCTGGGGTCGCCCCCGCCGGGCGTTACCCGGCACCGTGTTTCCCTGGAGCCCGGACTTTCCTCACCTGCCGCCTTTCGGCATATGACAAGTGCGGCTGCCCGACCGACTGACACCGCGTATAAATTCGCTTCTGTCCGAAAAAGCAACAGAAAAGCCGGTAGCAAAACCGCTACCGGCTTTTCGTTCACATCAAACGGCTTGAAACTCTACGCAACCGCCGACGTAAATTCTGGAGCGAACTCCAAAACAGAGCTTAAAGCCCGGCCATATATGCCTTCACCGAGCTGCAATATTTTGCAGAGATCGGGTTCATGCGCGTTGCGCCATGACCGGCATTGTATTTCAGGATCGTGCCGCAGGTGCTGCCGCCGCCGAGCTTCTGCGCCATGGCGAGATACTTCATGCCGTACTGGATGTTGGTCGCAGGTTCATAAAGCCCCTTGGCCGAGCCGGAATAGCCCATGGCGCGCGCCGTCGAGAGCTTGATCTGCATCAGGCCGATTTCGCCTGCAGCGCCGCGCACATTCGGCTGGAAATTGCTTTCGTGGCGCACGACCGCATGAGCGAGCGAGGACGGCACGCCATAGGTGGAAGCGTAGCGGTTGATGATCTGCGAATAGCTTCCGCCGCTCTTGGTCGAACGGCTGGAGCCGCCGGACTTGGAACCCTTGCCCACAGGCGCAGCACGGTTGGTGATGACCGACACCTTTTTAACCGAAGTCTTTGCCTTATCGGCCTCAGCAACTTTGTTCTGCTGACGCGCCTTGAGAAGAGCTGCGAGGTTGGTTGGTTCACTTGCAGGGGCGCTAAGCGCCGGATTCAGGCCAAACGAACTCATCGCGCCAACAAGGGCGCTAACAATAACAAATTTTACTTTCATAACCTACCGTCTTGGAACGTTTCTTATGGGGGAGCGCCCGTCTTGGGGGAGACGATCCCGTTTATTCAGGTCCCGGTCGGTATAGGCTCTCAAGGCCCATTTCCGCCGGGATTAATCGATGATCTGACGGGGAAATGCAGCCGAAGATTGGTTGCAAAAGTAAAATCGTCTTACAGGTTGTAACACAACTGATTCAAAAGGGCGCAATTCGGCAACCCTCCGCACAGGCGGAGCCGGAAAAGTGATTCGGCTAAATTTTTGAAAATTTGAACGAAATTCGAATTAAATTGCGAAAGTCATCCCGTTACCGCCGCTCGCTCAGGCGGTAACATCTTGGCGGGAAAAAATCAGTCTGTAGAGGGTATCTATGGTAGAAACATCGGCCACACCGTCTACATTTTGTGGCCGAAAGTGACGCTGAAATGCCTTAACCACCGTTTCCGTGTCCTCATCGAAGACACCGGTGATCTCGATCCCATAGCCATAGAGCGCCAGCATGGACTGCAATGCCTCCACAGGCTGCCCCTGCTCGCCCCGCGCCAGAAACCGTCCGCCACGGATCGAGGTCGGCTCGATGAAGTGGCCAATGCCCGCATCATGCAGACGCTTCCACGGAAAGTTGTGGCCCGGATCGGTCTTGCGCGCCGGTGCGATATCCGAATGCGCCAGCACGTTTTCCGGAGCAATGGCATAACGCTCGCAAATATCACGGCAAAGCCCAATGACTGCCTCGATCTGCGCATCCTTGAAAGGCGGATAGTCTTCCAGATTCCCCGGATTGACGATTTCAATGCCGATGGAGGCTGAATTGATGTCGGTCTCGCCCTTCCAGAAGCTTTTGCCTGCATGCCAGGCACGGGCCTTTTCCGACACCATCTGTGCCACCTGCCCGTCCTCGTGAACGAGATAATGGGCCGAGACCTGCATTTCCGGCGACTTGAGAATGTCGACGGCCTCCTGCGCGGTTGCCAGACCCGTATAATGCAGGATTAGATAGACAGGCGTTTTGCCGTCACGACGCGGACCGAAATTAGGCGAAGGATCGAGCGCAGCGCCCGCAAAGTCGGCCTGTTCCAATGCCAGTTCGGCCAGATCCTGATCCTCGTCCCGAAATTCGGTTGCGCCGCTCGTTTCCTGCATTACGCAGCCTCCAAATGCTTTTCTATGCTTGCCCAGGCAGCGTTTATGGCAGCAAGACGCGCATTGGCAATAGTAATGAATTCCAGCGGCAGACCTTCCGCGACCAGCCGGTCGGGATGATGCTGCTTGACCAGCGTCCGATAGCGGCTGCGCGCATCGTCGAACGACACACCGCGCTCAAGGCCGAGAATGGCGTAAGGATCGCCCTCGCCGCGCTGCACATGCCGTATCGCGATGCGGTCGAAGGCAACCTCGTCAAAACCGAAGATGCCTGCAACCTCGGTCAAAAACGCCATTTCCTTCTCATGGACATAGCCATCGGCCTTGGCGATATGAAACAGCCCGTCGAGAATATCTTCCAGAAGATGGCATTCGCTTTGCCCTTCCTGACAGAGACCGGCCAGTTGGCGGGCATAGCTTTCAAAGCCTGCCACATCCTGCTTGGCCAGATCATAAAGCCGCGCCACATGGGCGGTTTCTTCCTGCGGCACCGCGAAGATATCCTGAAAGGCCCGTATCTCGTCCTGCGTCACGACCCCGTCGGCTTTCGCCATTTTGGCTGACAGGGCGATCATGGCAATTGAAAAGGCAACCCGCCTGCGCGTATCGGCATCGCCTTCAAAAACGGTGCGCACAGCCTCGATAACGCCTGTAATAGCGTTCGACGTCACTGACGCCACAAACTCACCGATGCGAACCCAAATCGACATGGTTCTGTTCTACAAAATTCCGTCGCTGCTGAAAACCGCCCGCATGAAGTGCGGTCGAAAAAACAATTATTTATATGCTCTTATCACCGGTCTGTGATGAGAAATGCGCCGCATCGAAAGATTATTGCGCTGAATGCGCTTCAAACATACAACCGGAACACTGGCCCAACTCAGTTGGATTGCACCGCGTTCTGGCGTTCAGTGAAAGAGCGTTGCGCTGTCGCGGCAGCCGCTTCTCCCGCGGCCTGAGCCTGTTCTTCATTCTGTCCGACCGCCTTTGCAGCGGAAACGGCGTTGGTGCGCGCCCGTTCAATGGCAGCGGCCTGTTCCTCGGGCGTATTCACACCGGCATTGTCACGCAAGGCCTTGACGAGATCCGGACCTTTTTTGTCCGATGCCCCTTCCGGCGGTGCGGCAGGCTGCGAAACAGCGGTGCCATCCTGCGCCGGAGCAGCGGCCTTCTCGTCATTGCCCTTGCCGCAAGCAGCAAGCGCAACCAGAACAATGGCGGCAACGAAGAACAAGGTGTTACGGTTCATGATCAAAGCCATAGCCGAAGACAGCCTGCGTTTAAACACGGAAATCGCTTGCGCGCCGTCTTTCCCGTAAAATGCCGCGGGATCATTCATTCAATGCAAATCCTTCTGGGACAAATGGCGATCCAGTTTCCCGGATCGCCATTCGTATGACATTTACCATACGGGACTATGACAGCTCACCGGCTGCAACTTGCCCGCACTTGCTGGGTGCTAAATAACAAGCCCGCTTAATTAGCAGGTGCGCTACCCGTACCGCCTGTACCCGTTCCCGGAGTAGCCGGAGCCGGCGTTGCAGGCGTGGTCGTCGTATCATTGTTCGAAGGTGCGGCAGGCGCAGCCGGTGCCGGAGCGTTGCTGGCGCCGTCATCCTTCTTCTCATTGCAGGCGGCAAGGCCCAGAAGCGACACAGCGGCAATAGACGTAATCAGAAACTTCTTCATATTGTCTCTCCTTCCTAGCGTGGGTCTGCTCGTTGCGAGCTTATCCCTGTTGAGCATGGCGCAATTTGCGCAGAACACCCCTCTGCTCTCTTCGTAGCTTTCTTCGTGTTCGACCGGCTCCTTACCGGTCAATCACTTTTGCGGTTGGATCAGGCACAGAAGTCCTGTCGATACCCACCGTCACAACCCACCGTCACAGAAGAAAACGGCAGCGAAGAGGAAAGGTTCTCTCAAATAGTCTTACCGGCCGTAATAAAACGCCAAGATTGCAGGCACTTACTCGCGCATTTCGCTGTCAGAAAGCGGTCATTAATCCGTCAATCCCCTGTCATGCCCCGGTGTTTAACTTTTTGAAACCAAGCACGGGATTCGTCCCAAAGGGGAATTTTATGGCCGAACAATCAGCTGACGGTACCATTCTGAAACGTGCAGTAACCCAGAACCATGCGCTTTCCCGCGCAGGTTTTTCGGAAAGATTGTTCGCCTGGCTCTTCAAGGGACTGGTCTATCCACAGATCTGGGAAGACCCCGATGTGGACATGACAGCGCTCGCCATTCAGCCCGGTCATCGCATCGTCACCATCGCGTCCGGCGGCTGTAACACCTTGTCCTATCTCACCGCCGATCCGGCGCGCGTGGAAGCGGTGGATCTCAACGAGGCGCACGTCGCCTTCAACCGGCTAAAGCTCGCAGCGCTCAAGAACCTGCCGGATTACAACGCCTTCTACCGCTTTTATGGCAAGGCAGACGACAAGACCAACCTTGCCGCCTACAAGCGCTTCGTGCGTCCGCATCTCGATGCCGAAAGCCGCGCTTATTGGGAAAAGCGCAAATGGAACGGTCGCCAGCGCATTTCGATCTTCTGGCGCGACCTCTATCGTCACGGCCTGCTGGGTGTGTTCATCGGCATGGGGCATCGCGTGGCGCGCCTTTACGGCATCGACCCGCGCGACATCCTGAAATCGCGCACCATCGAAGAACAGCGCAGCTTCTTCGATACGGCGCTGGCGCCTTTGTTTGAAAAGCGCATGGTGCGCTGGGCGACGGCGCGTAAATCCTCGCTGTTCGGCCTCGGCATTCCACCCCAGCAATATGACGCGCTTGCCACTGCTGGAAACGGCAACATGGCCGAGGTGCTGCGCAGCCGCCTCGAAAAGCTCGCCTGCGGCTTTCCGCTGACGGAAAACTACTTCGCCTGGCAGGCTTTCGGGCGCGGCTATAGCGGCGATGAGGAAACTGGCCCGTTGCCGCCTTATCTGTCACGCGCCAATTTCGAAACGGTGCGCGCCCGCGCCGACCGCATGACCGTCCAGAATGCCAATTACACTGATTTTCTCACCGCCAAGCCTGCTGCATCGGTGGATCGCTACATCCTGCTCGACGCGCAGGACTGGATGAACGACAGCCAGCTGAATGCCGTCTGGACCGAAATCACACGCACTGCCGCGCCGGGCGCTCGCGTGATTTTCCGTACCGCCGCTGAGCCGAGCCTGCTGCCCGGTCGTGTTGCACCGGAAATCCTCGGCCGCTGGGAATATCGCGCCGAAGAATCCCGCGCATTGCACGACCGCGACCGCTCGTCGATCTATGGCGGATTTCACCTCTATGTCCTGAAGGACGCCTGATATGCTGCAAAGCCCGGAAGGAAGCCGTGCGAGCGCACAGGGCAATGGTCAGGGTGCAAGCCATGCGCGTTTGATGGACAAGGTTTACCGCCATCAGCGTCATTTCTATGATGCGACCCGCAAATATTACCTTCTCGGTCGCGACCAGATGATCGCGACACTCCATGTGCCAGACGGCGGCAGCATTCTGGAAATCGGCTGCGGCACCGGTCGCAACCTCGTCAAAACGGCGCAGCACTACCCCGATGCCAAACTTTACGGCATCGATATTTCAGCAGAGATGCTGGATACCGCCCGCAGCGCCGCCAAACGTGCAGGGATCGAAAGCCGTACTGAGCTTGAACTCGCGGATGCCGCGCAGTTCGATCCCGAGCAGCTTTTCCGTCAAACCGGCTTCGACCGCATCTTCATTTCTTACGCCATATCGATGATTCCGCAGTGGCAATCGGTCATTCGCGAAAGCATCCGGCATCTCGGACCGGCAGGTGAATTGCATATCGTCGATTTCGGCGATCAGTCTCGCCTGCCCGGATGGTTCAAGCGCGGTCTCTACACATGGCTCGACTGGTTCCATGTGACGCCGCGTCAGGACATGTTCGCCGTGTGTGAGCGGCTTGCAGCCGAGCGCGGCCTGTCGGTGGAACGCCGCGTGCTTTATCGCGGCTTTGCGTGGATAGCCGTTATTCGCGCTTCAGCTCAAAATTAGGAGCAAGAACAGCACTGGGCTGATGACGACCGGTCGCGGATCGCGTAACCGTTGTAGGGACTGATTCGCGACACCGGAAACCCTGCATGAAACGTCTCATGAGCCGTCTGGCCAGCCGCAATTTTCTTGGCTCTTGCTTTGCCTCCTGCATGGGCGTCTTTCTGCTTTCGGCCTGTACGACGGTGGATTACGATTTTTCCGATGTGAAAAAGCACGGCACGGTTGCCCGTATTCCGCCACCATCCGGCTCGGTGAAAGCGCCGCGCTTTGGCGATAGCAATCCGCATGACTGGACCGGCAAGACGCCGTGGCACTATCCGATCCACGGCACCGACGTTTCAAAATATCAGGTCAATACCGACTGGAGCGCCGTGCGCGCCAGCGGCATCTCCTTTGCCTTCATCAAGGCGACCGAGGGTGGTGACCGTGTGGATGACCGTTTTACCGAGCATTGGAATGGCACACGCGAGGCGGGCATTCCCCGCAGCGCCTATCATTTCTATTATTTCTGCCGTCCGGCCATCGAACAGGCCCGCTGGTATATCCAGAATGTGCCGCGCGATCCGTCTGCGCTGCCGCCGGTTCTCGATATGGAATGGAACCCGCAATCGCCAACCTGCAAATTGCGGCCCAATGCGGCGGTTGTGCGCAAGGAAATGCGCATCTTCCTTGCCGCGCTTGAAAAGCACTATGGCAAGCGCCCGATCATCTACACGACCGTCGATTTCTTCGACGATAATGATCTGCGCCAGATTCCGGACTATCCGTTCTGGCTGCGCTCGGTCGCCGGTCATCCGGATGAGAAATACGGCCCGCATCCGTGGACGTTCTGGCAATATACCGGCACGGGCGTTATTCCGGGCATCAAGGGCGACGCAGACATCAATGTCTTCGCGGGCGACGCCGCCACGTGGAAAAAGTGGCTGGAAAGCAACAAGGCCCGTTAAGACGGGCCTGTTTGACCGTACGCATCAAGTTTTGCTTCATTTCCATGGCTTGTTGGGGCAATAGCTTTAGCAATCCTTGGAAGGGACCTGTTGCTCCCTGCAAAACGAGTGTGAGTTACCGATGAAGTTTGTTGCTTCCATCATGACAGCCGCCCTGCTCGCTTCGACCGCGGTGTCGAATGCGCAGACTGCCAATACCTCTCCAACACCCGCGGCTCCGACTGAAACTGCCGTCAACGCACCCAAGCCGGAATGCGAAACCGATCTTGGCCAGTGGATCGAAAATCTGACCAAGGAAGCGCGTGAAGCCGGTGTCGGTGAAAAGGGCATCAGCGAGTTGCACAAGGCTTCGCTTGAGCAGAAGGTGCTCGACCGGGATCGCAAGCAGACTGTCTTCAATCTGACCTTCACCGAATTTTCCAAGCGCCTCATCTCCGAAGCGCGCCTGAAAAAAGGCCGGGAAAATCTCATCAAACATGCCGATGTCTTCAAGAAAGTTGAAGAAACCTACGGCGTGCCGGGTCCGGTTCTTGCCTCTTTCTGGGGTCTTGAAACCGATTACGGCGCAATTCAGGGTGATTTCGACACGCTGAACGCGCTCGTCACCCTTTCCTATGACTGCCGCCGTCCGGATCTCTTCCGACCGCAGCTGATTGCGCTGCTCAAGCTGTTCGACACGGGCGTTGTTGATGCGAGCACGACCGGCGCATGGGCTGGCGAAATCGGTATGATGCAGCTTCTGCCCAAGGATTATCTGGAGCGCGGCGTCGATGGTGACGGCGACGGCAAGGTCGATCTGAAGAACAGCGTTCCTGACGCCATGATGACCGCTGGTCGCATGATTTCCGAACTGGGCTGGAAGCGCGGCCAGCCGTGGCTGGAAGAAGTGCGCATCACCAAGGATCTGCCTTGGGAAGAAGCCATCCGCACCAATCGCAAGCCGCACTCCTGGTGGGCTGAGCAGGGCGTGACCGGCCTGAATGGTCCACTCGGACCGGATGACGGCGATGCCTCGCTGCTGCTGCCGCTTGGCCGCAAGGGCCCGGCCTTCCTGTCCTATTCGAATTTCGACGTCTTCGTCGAATGGAACAAATCCATCGTCTACGCGACGACCGCCGCCTATTTTGCAACGCGCCTTGCCGGTGCGCCTGCGTTCGATCCCGGCAATCCAATTCCGGGTCTGACGCAGGAGCAGATGAAGGAGCTACAAACGAAGCTTCAGGCACGCGGCTATGATATGGGCGCGAAGATCGACGGCGTTTACGGTCTCCTGACCCGCGATGCCGTGCGCGCCGAACAGATGCGGCTTGGCATGCCTGCCGATTCCTGGCCCACCCAGGAGCTTCTGGACAAGCTCTAAGAACATCATAAGGCGCGGGATCATCCCCGCGCCTTTTCCTATTCTGCTCTCATCACGAATGCCCGTTTCATGCTCACTACCCTGCTCGTCGTCCTGCCTGTATTTGCGCTCATTTTCTCCGGATGGTGCGCATTCAAGCTGAAAATACTGGGACCACACGCCATTGCAGAGCTGAACCGCTTCGTGGTCTATCTGGCGCTGCCTGCGCTTTTGTTCGACATCATGGCCAATACCCATGGCAGCGAACTCTGGCAGCCGGGCTTCATCGCCGTCTTTCTGCTGAGCAGCGCCATCGCCTTCGTTCTGCCCTTTCTGGTGCGGTTGCGCGGAAAATTGCCGCTTGCCGATACCGCACTCGACGGCCTCAATGCCGCCTATCCCAATACGGGCTATATGGGTATTCCGCTGTCGATGATTGCATTCGGCTCTGGCGTTCTGGCCGCAACCACCATCTCCATCATCATCACCGTTTGCGTCACTTTCGCATTTGCGATCGTGTTGATCGAAATCGGTCTGCAAACCGAAAAGAAGCCGTTTCATCTCGTCTGGAAAGTCGTTCGCTCACTCATCCGCAATCCGCTGCTGTTTGCACCGGCGCTCGGAGCGATCTTCTCTTTCCTCGGGCTGACGATCCCCGCCCCTGCCGAAACCTTTCTGAAAATGCTCGGCGGCGCAGCATCACCCTGCGCGCTTGTAGCGCTTGGCCTGTTCCTCGCGCAGTCGCGCAAGGTTGAGCGCGAAAGCGTCAGCGCCATTGCCTTCCTCGTTTCGGTCAAGCTGATCGTCCAGCCGCTGGCCACATGGCTGCTTGCGGTCTATGTCTTCGGACTGCCGCCGCTGATGGCCGAAAGCGCTGCCCTTCTCGCCGCCTTGCCGACGGGCACCGGCCCTTTCATGCTCGCCGAACATTATCGGCGCGAGGCGGCCATCACCTCCAACGTCATTCTCTATTCGACAGTCATTTCCGTGGTGACTCTGTCTGCATTTCTCGCCCTGATCCGCTGACGAAAAGCGGGCTTTCCTTACAACCAGCCTGTGGAAATTGTGGCGATTGCCCCGTAAATCCTGTCAGTTCTGTGTCTTTTTCATGAAATGTGAACAGATTTTTCAGGTCAGAAATTTCAATAACTTAGGTGGTAAACAGAAGGTTTTTTTCGCAATCACGCCAGGTTGCAGTACGAAATCTTCTTTTGTTCGCGGCTTTTTGCGCTTAGATTCCAGTCTCTACCAGCGCGCGCCGGACGCTTGTCTGGCGTATATGAAGGAGACAGACCGATGGGACTGACACGATCTTTGAATGTCCTCATGATCTGTGCAGCATTTGCATTTGTTGCAGCGTTGATAGCAGGCGTCATACCGTAAAGCAGACGCATTAGACCATTACGGCGACACAGGTTTCGAGGATAGACCCGTCTCGCAAGAAAGAGAAAGCCCGCCGAAACGGCGGGCTTTTTTCTTGGTCTTGTAAAGGGTTTATGCAGGCTCCAGAGCCGCTTCGGTCTTGGGGCGAATACCGATCATATGGCAGATCGCATAAGGCAGATCAGCGCGGTTCATCGTATAGAAATGGAAGTCTTGCACGCCGCGTTCGATCAGATCCATAACCTGTTCGGCAGCGATGGCCGCAGCCACCAGCTGATGCGTCTGCGGGTCGTTTTCCAGCCCGTCGAAACGCTCTGCCAGCCAGGCTGGGATATGCGTCGCGGAACGGGCGCAGAAATTCTTGACCTGCTTGAAATTATGCACCGGCAAGACGCCTGGAACGATCGGGATATAAATCCCAGCCCGGCGCACGCGCTCGACATAACGCTCATAAAGATCGTTCTCGAAGAAGAACTGCGTGATCGCGCGCGTGGCGCCAGCGTCCACCTTGCGCTTCAGCATGTCGATATCGGTTGCGAAATCGGGGCTTTCCGGATGCTTTTCCGGATAGGCCGAAACCGAAATATCAAAATCCGCAATCTGGCGCAGGCCGCCGACCAGATCAGCGCCATTCAGATAGCCGCCGGTTGTCGGCACATATTTTTCGCCAATACCCGCAGCCGGATCCCCGCGCAGGGCCACGAAACGGTTGACGCCGAGATCGGCGAACTCGCGGACTACGCGGTCAACTTCCTCGCGCGTCGCATCCACACAGGTCAGATGCGCCGCAGGCTGGATATCGGTTTCCTTCAGGATACGCGCGACGGTGCGGATCGTACGCTCACGCGTGGAGCCGCCCGCACCATAGGTGACCGAGACGAACTCCGGTTGCAAAGGCGCCAGCCGTGTGACCGTTTCCCAGAGCCGCTGTTCCATTTCTTCCGACTTGGGCGGAAAGAATTCGAACGATACCCGGGTGGTCTGGCCGACATCCGGTCGGCGGGAAAGACCATAAAAACCCATCACACTGTCTCCGTCATGCTTGTTTCATTCTTTGCCGGGTCAGCAATGAGCAGACGCGGATCGCGTGCAAGCCAAAGCTTGACGGTCAGTCCCTCATCACCGCTTGCACCCTTCGGGGTCAGCTCCAGAGTCTTTTCAGGCTCAAGGCCTGCTTCCTTCATCCAGCCCAGCATCTGCTCGTCGCTGAAGCCGAGGCGCAAATGCGCATGGTCTTCGCGTAGGAATTCGAGCGTGTGCGGCGCAAAATCGACAATCAGCAAACGACCATTCGGGCGCAACGCACGCGCGCCTTCGCGGATCGCCGAAAGCGGATCGTCCAGAAAGTGAAGCACCTGATGGATCGTCACCAGATCGAAGCTCTCGCGTTCGACCGGCAGGGCATAAACATCGCCCTGGCGCACCTGCGCATTGCCGATGGCCGCAAGATCGAGATTGGCGCGGGCTACCGCCAGCATGTCGCGATTGATGTCGATGCCGAGACCACGCGCATAAAGCGGCGCGAAAAGCTCCAGCAAGCGCCCGGTACCGGTTCCGACATCGAGCATCGCCTGAAACGGCTTCTCGCCGACGATCTTCTTGAGTGCAGTTTCAACCGCATTTTCCGAAACATGCAGCTTGCGGATTTCGCCCCAGCTGCCTGCATTGGCGCTGAAATAGGCCGCAGCCTTTTCCTGACGGCTGGATTTGACCTGTGAAAGCCGCTCCAGATCGCGCTCGACCAGCGCATCGGAGCGGTCGAGACGCGCCAGCAAGCCACGCGCAAGATCACCGCAGATCGCATTATCCGCCAGCCGGAAATAGGCCCATGCCCCTTCCTGATAGCGGTCGATAAGATCGGCTTCGCCCAATAGCTTGAGATGGCGCGACACACGCGGCTGCGACTGGCCGAGAATGGTCGTCAGATCGGAAACCGTCAGGTCGCCCCGCGCCAGAAGCGCCAGAATGCGCAGACGGCTTGGCTCCGCCACTGCCTTCAGCACATCCACCATCTGATCGAGTTGCAACTGCAAACCGGCCATATCTTCAGCTCTTCCGTTGGACGCGCAACCCACGCTGCGCCTAAAAACATATAAAGATATGTTTATATGGAAAGGCATTCCTATGCAAGCGCTTTTCATGGCAGAATGAATCGAGCTGGGGATTCGTTCACAGCGAATGCGGGAAAGGAAAGCGCCATGCGTGCGAGCACTATGCGTCAAAAGGCAATCGCCAAATCGCTCACATTGCTGCTTCCGGCGGTTCCCTATTCAGATTCCGAGCCGATCAGAGCCGCGGCTCTAGCACCGCATATGAAAACACTACCGCCATCGACGGCGGTATGGCTTGCCACGGTGGCGCATGTGCGCCATGCCCATACAGATTACGATACGTTGCGCGATGACGGATACGACAAGGATTCCGCCCGCTTCTTCGTGCTCGACGCAATCAATTCAAAGCTGACGGAGTGGCGTGCGACGCGGCTTTTGTCGCCGGAAGACGACGAAGCAGTGGAGATGTGAAAACGCCGCTCGGAGGCGGCGTTTTGATCGTTTTCGGTGTTGGCCTGCTTAATCGACAGACCCATGCCCTTGCAGATAGCCGTGCTTGCGCGGGTTCGGCATGAAGATGCTGACCGCGAAGACGATGACCATCATGATGGTCACGTACCAGAAGAAGCCGCTTTCCATGCCCTGTTGCTTGAACCACAGCGCGACATATTCCGCCGTACCGCCAAAGATCGCATTGGCGATAGCGTAGGAGAAACCAACGCCAAGTGCGCGCACTTCCGCCGGGAAAAGCTCGGCTTTCACGATACCGCTGATGGAGGTGTACATGCTCACCACAGCCAGCGCGATCACGATATAGATGAAGGCCATGGTCGAGCTTTGCACCGAGCCGATCAGCGTCATCAAAGGGATCGTCGTGAGGATCGAAATACCGCCGAAGCCGATCATCATGGTCTTGCGACCGATCTTGTCGGACAGCGCGCCGAACAGCGGCTGCATGAGCATATAGGCCAGCAGCACGAAAGTCATCGTTTCACTGGCGGTTTCCTTGCTCATACCGGCCGTGTTGACCAGATATTTCTGCATATAGGTAGTGAAGGTATAGAAGGCGAGCGAACCACCTGCCGTGAAACCGACAACAACCAGAAACGCCTTGCGGTGATGCTTCCAGATGGTGGCGAAGCTACCGGCAGCCTTGCTGCTGCGGGTTTCTTCAGTCGTGGTTTCATGCAGCGTGCGGCGCAGAAAGAGCGCCACGATGGCCGCGAGACCGCCGATTGCGAACGGGATGCGCCAGCCCCAGGCATGAAGCTGCTCGGATGTGAGCATGAACTGCAGGAGCACGATCACCAGCACGGCCAGAAGCTGGCCGCCGATCAGCGTGACATACTGAAACGACGAGAAGAAGCCGCGACGGCCTGCAAGCGCCACTTCACTCATATAGGTCGCTGTCGTGCCATATTCGCCGCCGACCGAAAGGCCCTGTAACAGACGCACGATCAGCAACAGCACCGGAGCCAGCACGCCAATCGATGCGTAGGTCGGCAGAATAGCGATGGCAAACGAGCCAAAACACATCATGGTGACGGAAATCAGCATCGATGTGCGACGGCCCAGCTTGTCGGCGATACGGCCAAACAACCAGCCGCCGATCGGACGCATCAGAAAGCCTGCCGCGAAAATCGCAGCTGCATTCAAAAGCTGGCTGGTCTGATCCTCGGCCGGGAAAAACTGCGATGCGAAGTAAAGCGCACCAAACGAATAAACGTAGAAATCATACCATTCGACCAGATTGCCCGAGGCGCTGGCCACAATCGCATAGACACGACGGCGCGTATCGTGGGCGTCATGCGCCGCTTCGATCTCGCCATTGGCATCGACATGCGTTCCTGCATTGCTCATGTTAAAAACTCCCAAAAGCGGATTCTGCTACCCACATCGAACGACAGCGATACTGTTGGATAAAGCGCAACGTTATAAGGATGCTCGCTAAATTAGCGCAGGTCCAGAATGCGACCAGACCATAGGTGCAAAATCGTTTGCATGCAATCTATTGACCCGTGACGAATGGCAAAGCGGGCGATGACAATTCATCTGCCACCGCCCACCGCAGTTCTTTGAAATAATTGGAAAAATTCTAGATCAACCCGACCATCGACACGGAGAGCATCAATCACATCCCCGTGTAGTGACCGGTTTCGGCATGATTATCGCTTCTGAACAACCATGAAGATGCGCGGGAATCGAAGCAGCACCTTGCCGTCGCGAGTCGTCGGATAATGGGGCGCGATGCGCTCCTTATAGGCTGCGAGATAGGCCACCTGCTCATCCGCGTCCAGCGGGTCGAGGAAGGGTCTGAGGCCCGTGCCCTTGACCCATTCCACAATCGCGTCAACGCCAGCCAGCGGGTGATTGTAGATCGTGTGCCAGATATCAATCCGCGCCGCATCGGCTGCAAGCGCATCGTAATAGGTGGCGACCGGCGGCAACACGCCCCTGCCCGTCTTGCCGATCTTGGCTGCAAAAGGCTCAGTCTTGGCAACGTCGCGCATCCCGACATGGGTTTGCTCACCCATATTATCCGGCATCTGGATCGCCAGAAATGCGCCCGGCTGCAGCAAGGACAACAGTCGCTGCAATTGCTCGATATGATCAGGCAACCACTGGAAGACGGCGTTGGAGAACAACACGTCGGTTTCGGCATCTGGCTCGAAACTGGCGGCATCGCTGATGAAGAACTCCACATCCGGCAAACGGGCCTTTGCCTTGTCGATCATATCCGGCGACGTATCGAAGCCCGCGATCTGAGCATCCGGCCAGCGCTCCACAAGAAGCTCGGTTGAATTGCCGGGTCCACAGCCAATATCCACCACCTTGCGCGGCGCAGTCAGGGGTATCTGCGCCAGAAGATCGCGCGCCGGACGGCTGCGTTCATCTTCAAACTTCAGATATTGTTTTGCGGACCAGTCTTTCATCGTCTTTCCTTTCATCACGTGAAAAGGGCCTGAAATAAAAAGGCCGGTGCGATGCACCGGCCTTGGAAGTCATTATCGGGTAAGCGGCTTGTAGGTCACCCGCTTTGGGTTGACGCTTTCCGGTCCGAGACGGCGGACCTTATCGGCCTCATAGTCTTCGAAGTTGCCTTCGAACCATTCAACATGGCTGTCGCCTTCGAAAGCGAGGATATGCGTCGCCAGACGATCGAGGAACATACGATCGTGGGAGATGATAACAGCGCAGCCAGCGTATTTTTCGAGCGCATCTTCAAGCGCTGCCAGCGTTTCCGTATCAAGATCGTTGGTCGGTTCGTCGAGGAGCAGAACGTTGCCGCCTGCCTGCAACATCTTGGCAAGATGCACGCGGTTGCGCTGACCACCGGAAAGGTTACCAACCTTGGCCTGCTGGTCGCCGCCCTTGAAGTTGAACGCACCGCAATAAGCGCGCGAGTTCATTTCAAACTTGCCGAGCTTGATGATGTCGTTGCCGCCGGAAATTTCTTCCCAGACATTCTTGTTCGGGTCGAGGTGATCGCGGCTCTGATCGACGTAGCCAAGATGCACAGTGTCACCGATGCGGATCGAACCGGAATCCGGCTTTTCCTGACCAGTGATCATCTTGAACAGCGTCGACTTACCGGCACCGTTCGGGCCAATAACACCAACGATACCGCCCGGAGGCAGCTTGAAGGTCAGGTTTTCGATCAGCATACGGTCGCCAAACGACTTGGTCAGACCTTCAGCTTCAATAACCACCTGGCCGAGACGCTCGCCTGCCGGGATCAGAATCTGGGCATCGCCAGGACGCTGATTGTTGGCAGCTTCAACCAGCTGATCATAAGCCTTGATACGTGCCTTCGACTTGGACTGACGCGCCTTGGGGCTTGCAGCAATCCACTGGCGTTCTCGCTCAAGTGCCTTCTGGCGGGAGTCGTCTTCACGACCTTCCTGAATCATACGCTTGGACTTGGCTTCCAGATAGGCAGAATAGTTGCCTTCATAAGGAATACCGCGACCACGATCGAGTTCGAGAATCCAGCCCGTTACATTGTCGAGGAAGTAGCGATCATGCGTGATGAGCAGGACGGCGCCTTCATATTCACGCAGGTGCTTTTCCAGCCATGCGGTGGTTTCGGCGTCAAGGTGGTTGGTCGGCTCGTCGAGCAGCAGCAGATCAGGCTTCGACAGCAGCAGCTTGCAAAGCGCAACGCGACGACGCTCACCACCCGAAAGCTTGGTAACATCGGCATCCGCTGGCGGGCAGCGCAGCGCTTCCATCGCCATTTCGACCTGGCTTTCCAGATCCCACAGGTTCTGGCTGTCGATGAGATCCTGAAGCGCCGCACCCTCGTCTGCGGTTTCATCAGAATAGTTCATCATCAACTCGTTGTAACGGTCGAGAATGGCGGTCTTCGCTGCCACACCTTCCATCACATTGCCGAGCACGTTCTTGTCTGGGTCGAGATGCGGTTCCTGCGCGAGATAACCGCACGTAGCACCGTCTGCGAGCCAGGCTTCGCCGGTATAATCCTTGTCGAGACCGGCCATGATCTTGAGGATGGTCGACTTACCGGCACCGTTGGGGCCGAGAATACCGATCTTCGCATCTGGATAGAATGACAGGTGAAGGTTTTCGATAACCTTCTTGGCTCCGTAAGCCTTGTTCAGGCCGGACATATGATAAATGAATTGGCGTGCCATAAAGCGCGTCGTCTCCACGGGTTGGAAAGCGCGGCGGGTTATACAAAGCCGAACCGCGCGGAAATTGCTGAGGCGTATGTAGGCCAAATAGAGAGCGGACGCAAACGCCATCGCGTAAAACATAAATGACGGGCAAAGCATTGCCCGAAGAAGCACGCGCTTGAAAAATGGGGCTTAAAAAAATGAAACCGGGCGCGGATATTTCCGTCACCCGGTTTCCCCTCTGGCCACCGTCCGCGAAAGTTTCCTCCCTTTCATCGGACGGCCTGCAAATGATGGCTTGGATTTCTCTAAATGACGCCCTTTATATCCGTCAAAGCCCCTTTAATTCCCCGTTGAACGTAGATTTGCCCAGCTTTTCACGCATTTCAAGCAGAATTTGCACAAAAAACGCTTTTGCCTAAAATTCGCTCATACAACGTTGTCATGCCTCTTTTAATGCCGCGCTCAACAGGGGAATTGACTATTTGCGCGGCATAAAATCAGATGGCAAAATGTTGTTTGAAACCGTTCATCACATCTCCCTGTCCGACGCGACGCAACTGCCGTTTAGAAGCGCGCTTGCCGATACGCCGCGCGCTGTCGTTCAGATATGCCACGGCCTTGCGGAACATTCCGCGCGCTATGGCCGGTTTGCCAAAGCGCTCGCAGAGGCTGGCTATCACGTCTATGCGCATGACCACCGTGGCCATGGCGTGAATATTGGCGCTCATACGCCGAGAGGAATGTTTTCACAAAAGCAAGGCCATGATGTGGCCATCAACGATGTTCTGGCACTGAACCGCCACATTCACCTTGAGCATCCCGGCTTACCGGTGGTCCTGTTCGGGCATTCGATGGGCGGTCTGATTGCCCTGAACTATGTGCTGGACCATGCTGATACGGTGAACGCCGCTGCTGTCTGGAATGCCAATTTCGACGGCGGGCTTGAAGCCAAAGCCGCGGCGGCTCTTCTTTATATGGAGCGTATGCTGAAAGGGTCGGATGTTCCAAGCAGCCTGTTGCCGAAATTGACCTTCCGCGCCTGGGGCCGCGCCATTCCCGGCCATCGCACACCGTTCGACTGGCTGTCACGCGACCCGACCGAGGTCGATGCCTATGTCGCCGACCCGCTTTGCGGCTTCGACGCCACGGTATCGCTATGGCTCGATCTCGTGCACATGACCGCGCGCGGTGCGGATGATCGCAATTTCAGCAATATCCCGCGCAACCTACCCTTTCATCTGGTCGGCGGCAGCGAAGATCCGGCTACTGCCAAAGGTGCTGCCGTCTCCCGGCTGGCGAAGCGCATGCAGCGCATGGGGTTCACACGGGTGACCTGCCTGATCCTCGCAGAAACCCGCCATGAAAGCCTCAACGACATTAATCGGAACGAAGTGACGCAGAAATTTCTGGATTGGCTGGCGGAAACCCTTCCGTCTCCGTCGAAGTCCGGTTAAAAGGCGGCGGTATTCTCTTCTGTTGGGCTTGGCTCACGATTTCTTGAAGCATCTTGGCTTCGTCGGGTATTCAGTGCTATGGAGCGCGGCTTGCGCGATATCGGGCCTCCAGACATCGAAAATGGAGCCTGCGCTTGAAGAATAGCGCAAGGAACGAAGGAACACTCTGCGTGGAAACACCGACAATCTCTGTTGTCATCCCCTGCCGTAACGAGGCGGACAATCTGGCCTTTTTGCTGGATGAAGTGGATTCCGCGATGCAGGGTCGCGCCTATGAAGTGATCGTCGTCGATGACGGCTCGACGGACTCGACAAGCGACGTGATTGCCCGACGCATCCATGCAGGCAAGCCGCTGCGCCATTTGCGCCATGACCGCTCATCCGGCCAGAGCGCGGCGGTGCGTTCCGGTGTTTTTGCCGCGCACGGCAATATTGTAGTGACGATGGATGGCGACGGCCAGAACGATCCAGCCTATCTGCCAATGCTGGTCGACGCGCTCGTCGAAGCTGGCGAAGGTTATGGCATTGCCGCCGGCCAGCGCCTGAAGCGCACGGATACCAAGCTGAAGCAATTGTCGTCGCGCTTCGCCAATAATCTGCGCGGCGCTATCCTGAAGGACAAGACGCGCGATTCCGGTTGCGGCCTCAAGGCGCTGCATACGGACCTGTTCCGCCAGCTGCCTTTCTTTGACGGCTGGCACCGCTATTTGCCATCGCTGGCGCTGCGCGAAGGTTTCGATGTCGTGCATGTGGATGTGGTCGACCGCGAACGCCGCCACGGCAAATCCAATTACGGCATTCTCGATCGCGGACTGCGTGGCATTCTCGATCTTTACGGCGTCTGGTGGCTGCGCAAGCGCCGCAAGGTGGTGCCGCGCGTGACGGAGATTACCCATGACTGATATTTTCAACAGCCTGTCGCATTGGCTGCACGAAGTCTTCGTCGCTCAGTGGGATGGCTGGATCGTGCTTGGCTTCATCGCACAGGCCTGCTTCACCATGCGTTTTGTCGTGCAGTGGCTAGCATCTGAAAAGGCCAAGAAAAGCGTTATGCCGGTGGCATTCTGGTTCTTCTCGCTGTTTGGCGGCGCATTGCTGCTGATCTATGCAATACAGCGCAAAGACCCCGTCTTCATCGCAGGACAGGGTCTGGGTCTCGTTGTTTATGTCCGCAATCTCTGGCTTATCGCCAATGAGAAGAAGCAGATCACGGCGAGCGAATAAAGCGCTGCCCGAAGCAGATCAAAAAAGTGCGCCAGAACTGTTCCGTCCTGACGCACTCATTTTCTAAGAACCTATCCGACGATCAGACCTTTACTGTACGGCCCACTGAACGATAATCGAGGCCTGTGCCTGCGATATCTTCAGCCTTATAGACATTGCGCAGGTCGATCAGAACTTTTCCAGTCATCGCTTTTGCAACGCGCTTGAGATCGAGCGCCCGATAGGCATTCCATTCGGTCAGAAGCGCGACCACGCCGGCACCCTCCGCCGCCTCATAGGCCGAACTGCACCAGATCACACCCGGCAGAACAGCCTTGGCTGCATCCATGGCTTCCGGATCGTGTGCGCGCACTGAAATCCCGGCCTTCTGGATCGCGGTCACGATGTCCAGTGCCGGAGACTCGCGAATATCATCGGTATTCGGCTTGAACGCGATGCCAAGCACCGCGACTGTCTTTGCGCCGCTTTCCTTCGCAGCGGAAACGATGCGTTCCGCCATCGACTGCTTGCGCGTTTCGTTGATGGCGATCACTTCTTCAATAAGCGACTGCGGCGCGTCGTAACGCTTGCCGGTCGCGGCAAAGGCGCGTGTATCCTTTGGGAAGCAGGAACCGCCAAAACCCGGGCCAGCATGCAGGAATTTCGAACCGATGCGGTTATCCATGCCGATGGCGCGCGCGACTTCCTGCACGTTGCCGCCAGTCTTCTCGCACAGATCCGCCACCTGATTGATGAAGGTCACCTTCATGGCCAGAAAGGCATTAGCTGCGTATTTGATGATCTCGGCATTTTCGAGCGATGTCACGACCATCGGCGTTTCACGCAGATAGAGCGGACGATAGAGACGCTGCATCGCAGCTTTGCCGCTCTCGTCCTCTACGCCGACCACGACGCGGTCCGGCCGCATGAAATCCTCGATGGCCGAGCCTTCGCGCAGGAATTCAGGGTTGGAAACCATGGAGAACGCCACACCTGGGCGCGCTGCGGCAATGCGGTCGCGGATGCGCGCATTGGTGCCGACGACGACCGTGGACTTGATGACAACCACAGCACCCGGCTTCATCGCCGCAGTAATCTCGTCGGCTGCCGCTTCGATATATTGCAGGTCGGCCTCGCCATCGCCGCGCCGGGACGGCGTACCGACAGCAATGAAAATCACATCCGCATCGGCAACGCTTGATGCAAGATCAGTGCTGAAGTCCAGCCGCCCGTCACGGATGTTGCGGGTCAGCAGTTCATCGAGACCCGGCTCGAAAATCGTGACCTTGCCCGCCTCAAGCCGTTCGATGATCGACGGGTTCTTGTCGACACAGGTGACGTGAAAGCCAAATTCGGCAAAACACACGCCCGAAACCAGACCCACATAGCCCGTACCGATCATCGCCAGCTTCATATGTTCAGTCCTTCAGTTTGGCTTAGAGCCACTTGTCATAGTCAGATACAAGCAAATGCAGCGGCTTCTCGTTTTCTTCAATGTTCGAAAAGCGGCCAATCGGCTCGCGGAAAATATTGTCGGTGAGATCGTCATTGACGGTCGAGACTTCGCCGATCAGCACGTCGCCGCCCTCGCCCCAGAAGGCATGCCAGTTGCCGGGCAGAAGCGTCACGCTTTCACCGGGCGACAGTTTCAGATGCGCGCCCGCCTTCTGCGTCACGAGACGACCGTCGGTCGCGACAGTGACATCGGACTGTTCGCAGACGCTGCCATCGGGACGCGAGTTGAACAGTTCAAGCACCAGCGTGCCGCCACCGCGATTGATGATGTCTTCGGCCTTCACCACATGGCGATGCATCGGCGACAACTGGTTCTCGCGCGAGATCATGATCTTCTCAGCATAAAGCATGCCGCCGCCGCGCTTGAGGTCACCGGCATTGCCGTTGCGTGTCGTAAACAGGAAAAGGCCGAGGTCCTTGAACTTGCCCTGACCGTAATCCGTAATGTCCCAGCCCAGACGCGCATCGCGAATGGCTGCGGCATCGCTGCCCGTCCGCTGCTTCATCTCTTCCGGGGTCCAGTAAGCGAAGGGCGGCATGACATAGCCAAATGAGCGGATAAACGCATCGCTTTCGCGGATAATCTCGTTGATTTCTGAACGCTTCATGGCCTCTGGACCTCCCACGGAATGAAACAAATTCTGTCTGGTTGGTGTGGTAACTACCTTTCCCACCAGTTGGCAATCCCGGAAATGCTTTGCAGCCAGCTGTCACGCATATTTGCTGTTATACGCCTTGCCGCAAAAGCGACATTTTGGCGTGTCGTCTTTACGCGAAATCCATGTCGCATCCCAATGCGCGTTTAGAACATTTCAGTGATTGAATCATGACAACAGAAGCCAGTCCGGCCCCCGAAGCGGGAGCAGACAAGCCATTGATGTAACGGCAAAAGCCGTGCTTCTGGAAGACAAAGGGAACACCGGATCAGGCCAAGGTCGCTGGGAGAACAGCAAATGCCGATCCTAACGAAGATGAAGCAAGGGTCGTGATGATGGACGTTCGCAACGAAATGCTGGGACTTTTGACCGGGCGCGACCCCAATTTCAGCCTGGAGCAGAAGTTTTACACCGATCCCGATTACTACAAGCTGGATCTGGAAAACATCTTCTATCGCGACTGGCTGTTTGTCGGCCATGATTGCGAACTGCCAAAGACTGGCTCCTACATGACCGTGCAGGTCGGCGCTTATCCGGTCGTCATCGTGCGCGATGCGCAGGGCGGTATTCGCGCCTTCCACAATTCCTGCCGCCATCGCGGCTCGCGCATCTGTTCTGCCGAAAAAGGCACGGCGGCCAAGCTCGTCTGCCCCTATCACCAGTGGACCTATGAACTGGACGGCCGCCTGCTGTTCGCGCGCCAGGTAGGCCCGGATTTCAAGCCCGCCGAATATGGCCTGAAGCAGGTACATTGCGAGACGGTTGCAGGCTATATCTATATCTGCGTCGCCGACGAAGCGCCGAATTTCGCCGCCTTCCGCGATCTGGTCGAACCCTATCTCGCGCCGCATAATATCAAGGACGCCAAGGTCGCTTTCGAAAGCTCGATCATCGAAAAGGGCAACTGGAAACTGGTCTGGGAAAACAATCGCGAGTGCTATCACTGCGCGGCCAACCATCCGGAACTCTGCCGCACCTATCCCGAAGCGCCATCAGCAACCGGCGTGCAGGGTGTCATGGAAGACCCGGAAATCAACCAGCTCTGGAAGAATTGCGCCAGCGCCGGTCTGCCGGCGGAATTCAAGATGTCCGAAGACGGTCGCTATCGCATCACCCGCATTCCGCTTCTGCGCGATGCGGTGAGCTACACGATGTCTGGCAAGGCCGCAGTCAAAAAGCCGCTCAGCGAACAGGTTGCAGGCGATACCAATATTGGCGCGATGCTGCTTTTCAACTATCCGGTCACGTGGAACCACCTGATGGCCGATCACGCCATTTCCTTCCGCGTCATGCCAATCAGTGCTGAGGAAACCCTCGTCACCACCAAATGGCTGGTGCACAAGGATGCGGTCGAAGGCGTCGATTACGATCTGGACGAACTGACCCATGTGTGGATACAGACAAACGATCAGGATCGGCAGATCGTCGAGGAAAATGCCGTCGGCATCCGCTCGCCCGCCTATCAGCCCGGCCCTTATTCGGTCGAGCATGAAGGTGGCGTGATGCAGTTCCTCGAATGGTACACCAATACGATCACGCCGCGCCTGCGTGGTGAAGCGGCCAAGCTGAGCCGCGTGGCCTGATCAAGGCCCGCTGAACGAACCAAGCCGCAGGCCGGGATCAAGTCCGGCCTGTCCCGTTTTGATATGAATTGACAAGCGAGAAGGCCATGCAGCCTCTGAAATATCTGGATGAGATGCTGCCGTGGAACGACAGGCTGCAAATGCTGGAGTGCATTTCGGCCATCGAAGAAGCGCCAGATGTCATGACCTTCTCGTTCAAGACCGAGGAAGGCAACTGGTTCCGCTATACGCCGGGCCAGTTCGTCACGTTGGAACTGCCGCTGGAGCGAGCGGACGGTCTCGGCCCTGTGCTCAGAACTTATACGCTGTCATCCACGCCGTCGCGGCCCTACCATATTTCGGTGACCGTGAAGGCACAGAAGGACAGCATCGGCACGCGCTGGATGCTCGACAATCTGCGCCCGCCGATGAAGATCAAGGCCTACGGCCCGAATGGCGACTTTTCGCTGGCCAATCATCCGAGCGAAAAATACCTGTTCATCTCGGCTGGTTCCGGCATTACGCCGATGGTGTCCATGACCCGCTGGCTGTTCGACTGCGCACCGGGAACCGACATAGCCTTTATCAATTGTGCCCGCACACCGGACGACATTATTTTCCGCAAGGAACTGGAATTGCTTTCCGGCCGTATGGACGCCATGCGGCTGGCCTTCGTCGTCGAGCAATCCTCGGCCCGCCACGTCTGGCCGGGCCTGCACGGACGTATCGACCGGGCGCGGCTTGAATTGCTGGCGCCGGATTTCCAGCACCGCAAGGTGTTCTGCTGCGGCCCAGAACCGTTCATGAACGGCGTGCGCGGATTGCTGGAACAATCCGGCTTCGACATGGCCAATTATCATCAGGAAAGCTTCCAGCCCGCGAGCGAGATTTCGTCAGTGCCTGTGCCAAGTGCATTGGCGCCCGCCTCGCCTGCCGCTGCTGCTGTCGCACCGGCAGCGCCTGCGGTGGCCGCAGCCAGTGTCGTCTTCAGCCTCTCAGGCATCGAAGTCGAATGCACCGAGAACGATACGATCCTGCTTGCAGCCCGCAATGGTGGCCTGAAAATACCGAGCGCCTGCGAATTCGGCATTTGCGGCACATGCAAGGTAAAGTGTCTCGGCGGCGAGACCGAAATGAACCACAATGGTGGCATCCGCGATGATGAAATCGCGGAAGGCTACATTCTCGCCTGTTGCAGCCGTCCGCGCGGTCGCGTGGAGATCGACGCCTAGTCAGTCAATGCCTGGATCAAAAAGCGGCAGGCCGTGGCGAAAATGGTGATTTCGAGAACCGGAGCGGAGCGTACTTAAAGGTACGTGAGCCTAGGTAAGCGCAGAAATTGCCATTTGCAGCCCGGCATGGCGACTTTTGGATCAGACACTCAAGCTTTCTTCAGAAACTCGGTTCTGAGCACCAGGCCTTTGACCTGTTTGGTGCTGCAATCGACCTCGGCGGGGTTTCCCGTCAGGCGAATGCCCTTGACCATCGTGCCGCGCTTCAGCGTGGTCGAGGTTCCCTTGACCTTCAGATCCTTGATCAGCGTGACGGAATCGCCGTCATTCAATTGCGTGCCGTTGCTGTCGCGCGTGATTTCGTCTGTCATGGTGATCCCTGCCTTTATTGTCACTGCCAAGCGCGGTCCCTAGCACCCTTATCCATGTTATACCAGAACGTGCATATTCGCTGGTTTCGGGAAAACGGGCTGATTATAGTCGCTGTGAAAAAGCTGGAAATGAAGCAGGAGCGCTTATGATCGGTCATGCCCTTATTGTCGTCGATGTCCAGAACGACTTCTGCCCCGGCGGCGCGCTGGCCGTCGCGCATGGCGACGAAATCCTGCCTGCCGTCAATCGTCTGATCGATGAAAGCGAACATGTCATTCTGACACAGGACTGGCACCCGGCGGGTCATTCAAGCTTTGCCAGCACCCACCCGGGCAAGGCCCCTTTCGAGATGGTCGAGATGCCCTACGGGCCGCAAACGCTCTGGCCCGACCATTGCGTGCAAGGCGGCCACGGGGCGGATTTTCACCCCGCCCTGCAATGGACACGGGCGCAACTGGTGATCCGCAAAGGTTTCCGTTTCGGTATCGACAGCTATTCCGCCTTTTTCGAAAACGACCGTGAAACACCAACGGGTCTTGGCGGATATTTGCGCGAGCGCAGCATCGGGTCGCTGACGCTGGCCGGTCTTGCAACCGATTTCTGCGTCGCCTATTCCGCGCTCGACGCGGTCGCGCAAGGTTTTCAGGTGCGCGTGCGGCTCGATGCCTGCCGCGGCATAGACCTCAACCGTTCCATGAGCAGCATGCTGGAAAAGATGAAGCAGGCTGGCGTCGAGCTGATCGACGAGCCTGCCTCAGCTGCACATTTACTCTAACTCTCCATCGGACATGACCACATAGATCAGCACGGCGATGATGGTGATGAAGAAGCGGAAGGCCGATTCGATGCCATTCCACGTCTGTGACATCCACATGCCGAACCACTCGCCGCCCATCGAGATAAAGCCGACCTGCCAGACCAGAAAGCCAAGTGAAAGCCCGGCAATGGCCCATTTCTTGGAACGGTTGAAGCTGGCAGCGCGATCCGTCAGCCGCCCCAGCATCGCGAAGGTGCCGATCCAGCACAGGATGGCAGTCAGCGTTTCAGCGGCAATGATCAGAATGTAACCCGCATGATGCAGGGTTGGATTATCGATGGCGCGATATTTGATAGATGCATCGGGAAAGATCGTGTCCATCATCAGCACATGCTGGACGAACGCGAAATTGGTGCCGTAATCGGTGATGTTGCCGAAGGCCACCAGCGTTGCAAAGAAAGCGATTGCCGCTACGAAAGCGGTCTTGCTCAAACGGGTAACGACCATGATTGTCCCCTTCAGTTTGACCGCAGCCGACCGACCTCACAGTTCCCCCGGACTGGCCGCAGCACGTTAAGCGCATAGTGAGCGCAGAGCTGAGGCTCATCAATTCTGGCGATTCGGTCAAGCGGGTCGACAATTATGGCTTGCCCTGCCCGATCCGGAACGCAAACAAAAAGGGCGGCTTGAAGCCGCCCATTCTAATCACTGGTATCAAAGCTCAATGGCCCGTGGCCTCTTCGCTTTCATCCTGCCAGTGCGGATTAAGCCGGTTATAGCGCAGCGACGACATGAAGGAGAGACCGATCAGAACCGCGCCAATCAGGCCGGTAATGACTTCCGGTATATGAACCAGCGTCTGTACATACATGACCACCGCCAGAACCATGATGGCGTAAAACGCGCCATGTTCCAGATAGCGGTATTGGCCGAGTGTCTTGCGCTCCACCATCATGATGGTGAGCGAGCGCACATAAAAGGCGCCGATGCCAAGGCCGATCGCGATGATGAAGAGGTTGGTCGTCAGCGCGAAAGCGCCGATAACGCCGTCGAACGAGAAGCTTGCATCAAGCACTTCGAGATAGATGAAAGCGCCCAGACCGCCGCGATGGACCATGTCCACCTGCTCCTGTGTGGCATCCAGTACTTCGCCCAGACCTTCAACCGCCAGAAAGGTCAGAAGACCGAACAGGCCAGCAACCAGGAACGTATGCGAGTGAACCGCATCGAGCTGGTAGGAGAAAAACAGGATAAGCGCGACGGCAACGCCGATTTCCACACCCTGCACGGACGCGAATTTGGACATGCGGCTTTCGATTGCCTTGATCCAGTGCACATCCTTCTCGACGTCGAAGAAATATTTCATGCCGACCATCAGCAGGAATGTACCGCCGAAAGCCGCGATACCCGTATGGGATTCCGCAATGACCCGGGCATATTCATTCGGCTGCCAGATGGCGAGTTTGAGCGCTGAAATCGGATCGGTCCACATGGCGACCGCGACGATAGCCAGCGGGAAAATGATGCGCATGCCGAAAACGGCGATGATGATACCCCATGTCAGGAAGCGGTGCTGCCACTCGGGTGTCATGTCACGCAGAATACGCGCATTTACAATCGCATTGTCGAATGAGAGCGATATCTCAAGAACGCTCAAGACAGCGCAGATGATGAAGACGGAGACCATCCCCCCAAAGGTGCCGGTCATCTCGTATCCGAGCCAGACGGCAGCCGCGAGACCCACGACTGTAAAAATCATGGGCCATATAAAATAACGTAGGGTGGCCATTGCAAACCGTTAAATTGTTCAACTCTCAACGAAGCCTTCTCCCGACATCGACAAAAAGCGACGCCGTTCCCCGTTCAGGCTTTAACCCTATGTAAGAGCCGACAAATCCCCAAACAAGGGAAACAAAGGCAAAATTTTGTTCATGGGCGTGGAAATGCATTCTGCGAGGAGAGACCCGGCAATTTCGCTTTTCATATTCTCAAATTGTTCAATAGGCCTATCTATAGTGACGGGCGGGGCGTCGGACTTAAATCTCTTTGAAGCAGGCCGCTTCGAACCACACCGAATATCAATGAGGACCATCGCACTATGCTTCTTCCAGAAGAGCTTCAGCGCCGGATAGAAAAAAGCCTCGCGGAAGGCGGCTTTACTCCGGCGGAAATGCTGCTGCGTCGCGCACACCATCTGTCCCTCGACAAGACGAACGGTTCGGGTGCAGCCGCGGACACAATGCTCAGGGAAGCTGGTTTTTGCATTGGCGCCAATGACCTGACCGAGGTCATTGAAAAAAAGCCCTGGCTTCTGGAAGTTATCCTTCAGGGCGTCAATCGGAAGCCTGGCGGCAATACGGGCCATCACTAGTTCAACCGCGCGGAACCCGTCACGCATTCGCTTTTCTTCCCCACCCCATGCCCTATATCGCGCTAAGGGGCGTAGCACGCCGATCCGTTCCGATCCTGCATTGAAACGAAGACACCACAGGGGCCATCCATGACGATATTGAAACGTTCTTTTGCCGCCACATGCACGGCGATGCTTGTGGCAGGCAGCATGATTGCTGCTCCTGTCGCCGAGGCTTGCACGCGCCTCGTCTATCACGGCGCCAGTGACCAGATCATCACGGCCCGTTCCATGGACTGGAAAGTCGACGTGGCGACCAATCTGTGGATTTTTCCACGTGGCATGAAACGTTCCGGCGAAGCGGGACCAAACTCCGCCCAGTGGCAATCCAAATATGGCAGCGTCATCGCCTCTGGCTACGATATTTCGACCACCGACGGTCTCAATGAAGCCGGGCTTTCGGCAAGCGTGCTCTGGTTGGTGGAATCGGAATATCCGCCCTTCGATGAAAAGCACCCAAGCCTGAGCATCGCCGCCTGGGCGCAATATGTCCTCGACAATTTCGCGACCGTCGATGAAGCCGTCAAAGCGCTGAGCGACAACCCCTTCAATGTGGTGACGGATAAGGTGCCGGGCGAAGATCGTCTCGCCACGCTGCATCTCGCAATGTCTGATTCCAGCGGCGACAGCGCCATCATTGAGTATATCGATGGCAAGCAGGTTATCCATCACGGCAAGCAATATCCGGTGATGACCAATTCGCCGACCTTCGACCAACAGCTTGCGCTCAACGCCTATTGGAAGGACATCGGCGGCACCGTCATGCTGCCCGGCACCAATCGCGCCGCTGACCGCTTTGCCCGCGCTTCATTCTACGTCGATGCCATTCCAAAAACAGAAGATCCGGTCAAGACCATCGCCAGCGTCTTCAGCGTGATTCGCAATGTCTCGGTGCCGTTCGGCATCAGCACGCCGGATCAGCCCAATATTTCATCGACCCGCTGGCGCACGGTGGCCGACCACAAGCGCAAACTCTATTTCTTCGAATCCGCGCTGACGCCGAACACATTCTGGATGGACCTGAACAAGATCGATTTTTCACCCGAAACCGGCAAGGTGAAGAAGCTCAATCTCGGCCCCGACCAGACCCATACATTCTCCGGCATGGCCAATGATCAGTTCAAGGAAACCGAGCCATTCAAGTTCCTCGGCCTCTAATGCCACAGTCCCAAGACCCCGCCCAATGGCGGGGTCTTTCTTTCTGGTGGCTATATCAGCAGCCATCCACGCGCTGGAGCGATGCTGACAGCCCGATCAGCGAGAATGTATAGCGCGTCTGCGTGCCACGCGCTGAAACCGCCTGCACATTGACCGTCTTGCCCGCACGCATTGCCCGCATGATCCGCGTTTCATCGGCAACATTCTCCGCCCAGGCGCGATTGCCTTCGCTGAAGAATGGAAACGCAGTGCCATCCACCATGACATTCACGGCCTTGTCTGACTTGAGATCATAGCCCATGACAAGCTGTGGACTGTACTGTCCGCTTGCCTTGGAAATAATAATGAAATTATCGCCGTGCCTGACATCTACGGGGTGAAATTTAATCGGAACCGTCAAAGCATAGCATTTGTTACCGGGAAGATCAGTGTTTTGATAAACACCCCAGTCCCTGAATTCTCCGATATAATTCGTCTTTGCCGTAGCCACGAGAGAACTCGCCACCAACCCTGCCAGCGCTAACGCAACGGTGGTTGCATTTTTCCTCATCGCCCAAAACCTCCATAATATTACAAAATCACGCATATTTAAAAATTATAACATTGCGTTACTATTTCCTTAACAAACGCCTAAAAATTCGTTGAAAATTTGAGAGGGTGAATCTGCATTGCCCGCGCGGCAAGGCGATGCACGAGCAACCCTATAGCGCGCGCCATAAATATGATCCGCGAATGATGAACGCGTTGAGGTGAGGCCACCGTAAACAGCAGAATGCCCAGCCTTCGTAACACGAAGGCTGTTCAGTGTTGTTTGACACCAGTTACTGGAATCTATGGGAATATCCGGGATTAAGCGGGAACTGGCGGAAATGCCTTATTTTACAGGCATCTGCGGGGTGCCGAGCGGGAATAGAAATAAATCCATTTTGACACGGCAACAAGCCAACTGCGGCCATGAGCCGTGCGGTCGCGGCAAAAATAGACTTCGCTTCAGGAAACCTTCTGAAAACCTATGAAGCGCCTTTAAGCCGTCTTCAAACCATTGAAAAACAACAATCTGCCACCCTTTAAGGATTTCCCGCAGTTCCATCAAAAAGGAGCGATTTGCGCCCGAAAATCCAATTTAGATAATCCCTGAACGGGATTATCTGGCTTAAAACTAACTTTTTCATGTAAATTCAAATAGTTAGACAAAACAATCAGCGAAGGAGATAATCCCGCTCACTTTTGGCGTTCATCACGCATCCGCCATAATATCAATCGTGCTGCCGAACCGCGCAATCAGCCTCGGTTCCATCATGTCTCCAGACTCTGCATCGACCTTCACGGCATATGCAGCCACGCCGATAAACCGCGACGACATTGCCAACGCCAGCTTCTCTGCGGCCTGCGCCGACGACGACTGGCGCATCTCACCCGTAGTAAGGCGCTTCTTCCTCTTCTCCTCCGTGAACGGAACGACGATAAACTTTTCAGCCAGAGACATATTTTTCTCCTTTCCCTGCACCCTAATGTGTTCTCATTTTGTTCTACTGACAAAAAGAGTCAAGAGAGTTGGACTGAAGATAATTATGCCTTTCGTAACAGAGACAGCACTTGCCCGATAACGGCTAGGTCTTCGGCCATATCCTTGCCGATAATCTCCGGTGGATAACCATTTGCCTCGTTGTCGGAACGCAGTTCGAGATCGTTGTCCATTCGCCAGTAGGCGCGTTTGACCTTAAGGCCGGTTCCGACACGGAACACAAATACCTCTTCGTCAACGATGTCCTGCTTGCTTTGATCGACGATCATGAAAGCGCCGTTCGGGATCGTGGGCAGCATGCTGTCGCCTTTGGCTTCCAGCATTACGCAATTTTCAGGCTTGGCACCGATGCTACGGAGAAATGCGCGGCTAAAAGCCACCGTTTTCTGAAGACCATCTTCCCTTGGGATCAACCCGGAGCCTGCAGCTGCCTGCACGTCATAAAGCGGGATTTCCACCAGATCAGCGCCGGGAACGAGAGTGGCCGATTCGCTGAACATCGGACCGTCTCCGGTCAGCACCCACGAAACGTCAACGCCATACACTTGCTTATAAGCTAACAACACCGTGGCGTCCGGTTCGTTATCGCCGCGCTCGTAGTTTCCAAGTGTCTTCTCGGAAATCCCCAAACTCTGCGCAAAAGCATCACGGGGCAAGTCACCTAAAGCCCGTCGTACATCTCGCAAGCGTGCGGCCAGCGGCGTCTTGTGTGTCTCTGGTCGTGCCAAGTTTCTTCCTTAATGCAATTTCCGGGCAATAACGCTTTACATATCCCGAATATTGCATTAATCCTTTCTGTGTTCGCAGAATTACATATCCCAAAAAAGGAGGCCGGACAGGGCCTCCCTTGTGGAAGGAATCCTTTATGCACCGTGTCATTGACGGCGGCAAGGTCAGCCGTGCCGAACGGCGGAGGCTTGCCGAAATTGCCCGCATTAAGAGCAAGCTAATCCTTGCTCAACTCACCCTTGTCAAAATCGACGAAGAATACGGACTGCCAACTGGCACCGCAGGCAACACGCTTTATGAACCGCATGTTGCCGGTGAGCGCGCCATCGCAGCCGCATTGAAAACTCGCCCGCATCTGTTGTGGTTTTCACGTTACCACGCTGATGGACAGCGCCTCACGCCTCAACCTGCAGAGAACTATCGCAACGGACGCCGCGCTGGCGCCAGTGCTGAAAAGCAGGTGGCAGCTTGATGGAAAGGGCAAGATTCAACGACGAAGAAGCGGCGCGCAAGCACGAGCAGCGGCGGCGGGAGTTTCGCAAGTCCAGCGTCAATCGTCTGAGTCCGAATAATATTGCATCACTTGCTCAGGATAGAGAGGGCTCACGCCTGCGCCCTTCGTCACCTGCCAGTCAGTCTGCAATTTGCGCAAAGTGTAGAGTTCGGCTGGAAGCCCGAACCGCCTCTGCCATTCGTCGATTGTTTGCGAAGCTATTTCGGCGTGGTGCGTGATGGTTCCTTCTTCCTCATCCACTCGATCAGCGATGTTTGCGCCAGTTTCCATGCGCAAAAGCGCTCCTGCAATATCGCTCTTGGCCACAAGACCTCTGGCCTCCAGCGCTGCAACCACTTCCAAAAGCAGCAACGCGTTGATGCGCGCCTCGGCGAATGCCCGATCCGCAATGTCGTTCGATGTCGCGTTTTCCAACCCCGTTTCCTTTCAGCCTGAGTTTTCGACCTCACTTTTCACCAAGTTCGGACGTTCGCCAATGACGAAAAAGCGTTCCGAAATAGACCGAAATCCCTTCATCCCGGCCCGCGACCCCGTGTGCCGAGCGGCTGACCTACTGCTCATTTTTAGTTTTGCGTTGGCAGGTGCGTCAGCCGCCCTCATTGCCCTCATCAACCATCTGGGAGCTGCCCAATGAACGCCCTGCTAAATCACATTCCTGTACCCTTTTTCGACCGCATTCCGCCTCGCGCCAAGAAAGCCCATCTGGAAGCCTTTGACAGCATCGTCGATCAGGGCCGGACGCTGGAAGGTGCTTACCGCACCTTCGTCAATGCATTGCGCACCCTGAATGTCGATGGCCCGCAGTTCTCCGAGTTCACCGATTGGTACTGGCGCGTTCGCAATGGACACGTAGACCGCCCTCATCCGTCCGAAATTTACTGCGCCTCCGAAGATGGCGAGATGCCAGTTGATCCTTTTACCCCCCAAGTCAAAGGGCAGAACGAAAGATCGCTCACGCGTTCCTTTGCCATCGTAAAGGCGGCTCACGGGCTGTTTGAGGCACAGCTGGCGGCAGGTTACAGCCCGCTTTCCATTGGCTTTGATGACGAAATCATTGCCGACGCATTGCGCGAGGTTCTCGGCGCGGCAGCGGACGCGACCGTGATGGATGCCGACGTTCACATGACACCCGGCAACAAGGTTGCAGACCTGCTTCTGGGCGAAAGCTCAGACCACATCGACACCAAGCTTTTCGAGTGCCTCACCATGACGATGCAGGCGGAGCTTTGCGCCATTCTCGTCCGACAGGACCACAGGATCAGTAGCTAGTTTTCAGATCATCGCTCCAAGCCCCCGGAGCGATGAACGGTGCCGGGACGGCCCCCGCCCCCTCAACCCGCCGTCCCGGCATCCAGTCCGACACCAATTCGAGGTTTTCATGTTCAACCCTTACGATCAGAAACAGGTTTACGACGCCACAGTGCATGCCAGCCTGTGCGCCGTGCGCGAGGGTTTTCCGCACCTGACGATCCGCGACATCATTGACCCGCCCCATGAATGGTTTGACGCCGCCCTTGCGCGCCAGATCGTCATGCACATCGTCATTCGCGAATTTGGCTGGCCCAAGCGCCGTGTGGTCGAGATGGAAGAACGCTCCCGCGAAGCCATCAACCGCGCCCTGCGTACTATCGACAATCGCATGCGGCATGACCGCTTCGCCGGTCATTACATGGCCATGGCCGAACGCGCCCGCACTCTTCTTTTTATCCGCTCCACTGGAGCCGAAAACACTTCCGAGGCAGCATAATGGCGACTTTCAAGACGATCCCGCTCAAGGAAATTCACATAGGCGAGCGCGCCCGTCCCGTTGACGAAGAGCATGCACTGGCTATCGCAGCCTCCATGGCGGAACGCGGCCTCATCAATCCCATCACGGTGCGCTCCACCCCTGCGGCCAATGGCGGCGAAACGCCTTACACGCTGGTTGCCGGTGGCCATCGCCATCGCGCCGCCGAACTCAACCAGTGGGAAGAAATCGACGTCATCGTGGTGTCTGCTGACGCTGCAGAAGCGCAGTTGATGGAGATCAGCGAGAACCTTTTCCGCAACGAATTGAGTGCCCTTGATCGGGCGATCTTCGTCATGAAGTTCCGTGAAATCCACGAAGATAAATTCGGCAAAATTCAACGCGGCGGCAACCAAAAAGCAAAGGCCAACGATTGGCCTTTGATGGCATCGCCGGGAAAAGCGTTATCTGAGCGTGTTCAGGAGCGCCTCGGCTTTGGAAAAAGCACGTATAAATATGTGACGATGATCGGTCAGAAGCTGCACCCGGCTTTGCGGCAGGCCGTGCGCGGAACCGATGCCGAAAACGATCAGAAATTGCTGCTGAAACTTGCTGCCATGCCTGAAACCGAACAGGCAGGCATCGCGGCAGCGCTCAAGTTCGAACCGAACCTCAAAAAGGTTCTGGAGATGGACAAGCCCGCCAAGCCACAACCCGACGCCAATACCGTCGCGCTCGATGCGCTAAAGCGCGCATGGGAAAAAGCAGCGCCGGACGTTCGCGCACTCTTCCTCGACCATATCGGCGTGAATGCGGCCTTTCAGGAGGCAGCGGAATGAAGCGCGACCCGTTGCAAATGGACTTTTTCAGCGAACCGGCATTTCCGGTTCGTGCCCCGGTCCAGCAGATCGACCTTGACCGATATCGCGCCAAGATGAAGCGCGCCATGGCCCGTGCTATTCGCGAGTGCCACCATGATCGTCCGACGATTGCCGCCCGCATGTCGCTCTATCTCGGCGTCAACATCACCAAAGCCATGCTCGATGCTTGGACGGCGGAGAGCAAGCGCGCCCACGACATGACTGTCCCCCGTTTTGCGGCCTTCGTTCACGCCACCGAAGCTCCATGGCTTTGGGACGAAGCTGCCGGAATGCAAGGCGTCACTGTCCTCGTCGGCAGAGAAGCGCAACTCGCGGAAATTGGCCTGTTGCGTCAGGAACAACAACGAGTAGCGCGTGAGCTGAAGGCTCTGCTGTCCACCAATGTCGATGTCTCGAAAAGGGCACGTTCATGACAGAGTGGTTCTCAATCTCCGAACTCGCCGAACTCAGGCTACCGATCCTCCCATCGTCCATCAGCAAAATCCACGACTTTGCTGATCGAAATGGCTGGAAAGATCATCCGACTTTGACACGTCTCGTCGCTGGCACCACCAAACCCGTTCGCAAGTTTCACGTATCCCTGTTGCCGTCACTCGCACAGGCGAAGCTGGCTCGTATTGCTGCCGAGGACGCCGAACGTGCGGCAACCCGCGAGAAACGCAAGGCGCTCTACTGGCGCACCTTTGACGCCATGACGGACGAGCAGAAGCAATTCTGCCAGATGCGCTTCAACTGCATTACCGCCGTTGAAAATGCCATAGCAAGCAACGCCCATGCGTTCAGTCAGCCCAAGACGGTTGAAGACATCTTGTCCGAGGTTCTTCCCCGTTACGGTCTGAAGAAGTCTCAATATTACGCCTTGCGCGCCATGCTGAACGGTGTTGACCGTGAGGATTGGCTTGCGGCGCTTGCACCGGCTTATGCCGCGACCGGCGAAGTGAAGGCCGTTGCAGAATGTCATCCGACCGCATGGGCAGTCCTTAAATCTGACTATCTGCGACCGGAAGAACCGAAATTCAGCGCCTGCTACCGCCGCATGTCGGAAGCCGCGAAAAAACACGGTTGGGCACCGATCCCTTCGGAGCGGTCTCTCCGCCGCCGCATGGATATTGAAATCGACAAGGCTGCGCAGATCTATGCCCGCAAGGGCAAGAAGCGCGCCGAGCAGCTCTATCCAGCCCAGACCCGCACGAAAACCCATCTGCATGCTTTGGAGATCGTCAACACGGACGGTCACAAGCTCGATCTGTTCGTCTGGACGCCTTGGAACAAGGACAAGCCGGAACGCGTCATTCTCCTCGGCATTCAGGATGTTTACTCCGGCAAGGTGCTTTCGTGGCGTCTTTGCGAGGCTGAAACTTGGCACGTTGTTCGCGCCTGCATCGGTGACGTTATCGAAGATTATGGCATCTTCGAACACATCTATATGGATAACGGTCGCGCCTTCGCTTCGAAGATGATTTCAGGTGGCGCGAAAAGCCGTAACCGCTTCAAGATCACCGAAGACGAAGTTGCGGGCTTGCTGAAGACACTCGATATCGAGCCTCATTTCACCAAGCCTTACTCCGGTCAGTCAAAGCCCATTGAACGTGCGTGGCGCGATCTCGCCGAAGAGATTGCAAAGCACCCTGCCATGTCCGGTTGCTATACCGGTAACAAGCCAGACGCGAAACCGGAGAACTATCGCGAGCGCGCTATACCGCTGGATGTTTTGCAGAAGCATGTCGCGGAGCGCATCGCAGAGCATAATGCTCGCACGGGTCGCCGCTCCGAAACTGCCGCAGGTCGCAGCTTCGACGAAACCTTCGACGAGAGCATGCGTCATCCGGCGACCATCATTCGCCGTGCTACGGAAGCGCAGCGTACCCTTTGGATGCTAGCCGCGAAGGTCATCACGGCCAGCAAGCGCGATGGCGCGCTCAAGTTCAACGGCAACACCTACTGGTCCGCTGACCTTAACCAGTGGCTCGGCAAGAAGCTCACCGTGCGTTTCGATCCCGACCGGCTGCACGAACCCGTCAAGGTTTACGACCCGGAAGGCCGCTTCATCTGTGATGCAGGTTGCACCGACAAGGCAGGCTTTAACGATAGCACTGCTGCGCATCAGCACGAGAAGCGCCGCCGCACGTTCAATAAGCGCACCAAGGCTTTGGCCGACATGAACAGGGAGTTCACGCCGATGCAGCTCGGCGAACTCTACGAGGATGTGCAGCCTTCAAAGCCCGCCGCGCCGGTTCGCCCCGCCATCACCCGCATCGTTACCGGCAACCTCGCCATCGAACAGGAGGAAATCACCGACGCCATATCCGACGACGAATTTGAAGCCCGCTTCCAGCGCGGTCTTTCCATCGTGTCAGGCGATAGCTCGATCATCCCATTCCCTGCCGGGAACAAGTCATCCGGCAAGTAACCGAAAATAGCATGAGCCGATTTGTAGTGAGTACGGTTCCAAAGAATAGGCCGGGAGAGCGTCCCGGCCAACAATTCAGCCCAAAAGGGCACCTGATGAGGAACCATTGTAATGATTGATATGACTGCCGCAACCTTAAATAAGTGGCATCAGCCCGAACCATCGCCAAAGTTCGTGGCGAAGCATTCTTCTGCCGATGTGGAAACGTGGCGCGAGCTGCGCCAGCGCGTTGTTGATCTGGCAGCACTCCAAAGTTGGACAAAGGCCGAAACGGGCCGTCGCATTGGCATGGCGGAAAGCACGTTTTCACAGTGGCTTTCGGGCACCCTTGATGGTGTTCTGGAGAACGCCAACAATCCGGTTTCCAAATGGTTGGAAGCTGTCGAAGAGAATGCGGGCATCGCATCCGGCCTTCCATCGTCTCCGGCATTTTTCCGCACCAAAGCGGCAATCGAGATCCACGCAACCTTACAGCTCGCACAGGTAATGTCGGGCGTTGTAACCATCACACTTGATGCGGGCCGAGGCAAAACCGAAGCTTGCCGCGCCTATCGCGACAGCCGTCCGCATGTTCACATGGTCACGCTGAACCCGAAGGTGAAGACGGTTCACGGCGCGTTGAACCTACTGTCTCGCAAGCTTGGCATCCGCGTTTACAATCAGGCGGAGCTGGTGGAAACAATCGGCGAGCGCCTGTCACGCGGCAGTGAAGGCGCGCTTCTGATCATCGACGAGGCACAGCATGCAGATGCCGAGTCGATCAATCAGTTTCGCTACTTCTCCGATAACTTCAAAGTCGGCATTGCCATCGTAGGCAACGCGGAAATCGGACGCCGCATGTCGCAGGGCGGGAACAATTCCGCCAGTCGTGATCAGATTGTCAGCCGCGTCGATAAAAACCTCAAGCGTGATCCCGGGCGCGCCGAAGATGTCCGTGCCTTCATCGAAGCGTGGGGCATCAGTGAGCCTTCCTGCGTCAAGTTCCTGACAGGCATCGGCATGAAGGGCGGCGCACTTCGCCAGATCGACCGCACGATCAGGATTGCACATCTGCTTATCCACGGCAGCGGTGAGACGCTTGAAAAGAAGCATCTGGAAGCTGCGTGGAGAAACCGTGATGTGGAGGATCTGTGATGTCCTCCGACAAGCTCCCCTCGCTTTCCTGCGGCCTCAAAACTTTTGTTGATAGGTTCGAACAGTTCAATGGCATCGCCGATACCGAGGTGTTGCCGATGACCGGCGAAAATGGGCGCACCTGCCTCGCGTTCGCCCGCATGCTCTACCACCTTGCGCTCATTCAGGAACGGGAACTTGGCGCGCTACGCATGATGGTTGGCGACGGTGCGGGACCGCAGCCATCCATCCAAAGCCCCACCCATGACGGCAATGTGGTGCATTTCCGTCGCAACACCCGCCCCAAGCCCAAGCTCGTAAAAACTCCCGACAGCGATCCAGCCTGAAGCTCTCTCAGAAGGAAACACCAAAATGAACATTAGCATTTCACCGACTATCCCCACCGAAGAAATCAGTGGCGTTCCTTACGTGAATAAGGGCAAGGGCGAGATGATCGCACTGTCCGCGATCAAGCCGGAACATGTCGAAGAAGACGAACTGGTCCGCCGCCTGACGATAAAAGCCGCCAAGGTCAATGAGGCTCTCGCTGCTTTACGTGCCGAGGTTTTTGACGAGGTTATGGCCTATCGCGAATTGTTGGCCGAAAAATACAACGTCAAACGCCGTGGTACGAAAGGCAACATTACGCTCACCACTGTTGATACAAGCCTAAAGCTGGCCATTCAGGTTTCCGACACGTTGACATTCGGCCCAGAACTGGAAGTCGCAAAAGAGATCATTGACGGCTGCATCCGCCGTTGGTCGCAAGACTCCAACGACAATATCCGCGCTCTTATCGATCAGGCTTTTCAGGTCGATAAGCAAGGAAAACTCAATACGGATCGCATTCTCAGCCTCAAGCGCCTGAAAATTACAGACGAAACCGGTGAATGGGAAAAAGCTATGACGGTGATTTCCGACTCCGTTCGCGTAATGGCGTCCAAGGAACATGCCCGTTTTTATTCAGTCGATAAGGACACGGGCAACGCCGCCCGCATCCCGCTCGATCTGGCCAACGCGTGAGGTTCTGATATGGCAGTAGCATTTTGCTGGCGAAATGGCTCGATCGGCATTGATCGTCGCCTTTCCAAGAACGCCATCAAGCTCGGAGAAGCTCACGGAATTCGGTTGCAAAATGCTGTTTCCGTCTGCGTTCGTCCTTCCCGCGATGGCTTAGCGTTGCTCGTTCCCGGCATCCCCGAAGCAAACAACGACACCGAAGCTTCGCAGGCGGTGCAGTGTTTCCGCGAGCAGCTCTCGCGCCGTTTAGCACGCAAGAAAAGAGGTTGGGAACTGATATGAGCGCGATAGCCATGATCAACATCGCCAAGAACCAGCTCGGACTTGACGAGGACACCTATCGAGGCATGTTGCACCGCGTCACCGGCAAGGTTTCGTTGCGGGAGATGTCCGAGGCCGAAAAGCTGAAGGTGATAGATGACCTGAAACAGAAGGGCTTTGATCCTGCCGTTAAAAGCCCCTCAAAGGGCAAGCGAAAGCGCCTTGAAGGCAAGTTTGCGGCGAAGCTTCAGGCGCTCTGGATCGCCGGGTATAATCTCGGAGTTGTCGCCAACGGTTCGGACGAGGCGCTTATTGCCTTCGTCAAACGCCAAACCAAGCTTGACCACGTGCGGTTTCTGCATGATCCGGCAGACGGCTATAAGGCGATAGAATGCCTGAAGCGCTGGCTTAACCGTGCTGCAGGTGTCAAATGGGCGAAAGACCCGCTTGTCCCGGATTGGGCGAACCAACCGCACGGCCAGATCGTCCTTGCACAGTGGCAGGCGTTGACGAAGGAGGGTCGCACCAGTGGAGTGATGTTATCGGAAACGGCATGGTCGATCTGCGGCTATGATGGAAAGCCGGTTCTCAACAATCTGACGCCGAAGGAATGGCAGACCGTCATGAATGAACTTGGCAGGCGCATAAGGAAGGCCGACCGGGCATGACTAACAGCATCCGCGTCACTGACCATGCAGTGCTTCGATACCTGGAGCGAGAACATGGCCTCGACGTGGATGCGGTTCGCAATCACATTGCGGGCCTTGCCGCTACCGGCGTGCAGCTGGAGGCAATCAGCGTCAAGGTCGAAAGGGTAAAGCTTTTGCTGTGTGGCGAAACTGTCGTCACCGTTTTGAAACAAAACTGGCCATCGGACCGGAGATAATGACCAGAACCAGTCTGCCAGAAGTACTAGCAGAAATTGCCCAGGTAGCCGGAACGGAAGCTGCCTGGGCGATTGTGCGCGCGCAGGGAGGCATTACGGTCTATCTCCCGTCGCAGCCAAAGGAAGGCCATTGGCTGGTCGAGCTGGTCGGCCAGGAAGCTGCAGAGAAAATCTGCGCACATTTTTGCGTCGGCAATAGCGGCGTCCGCCTGACCATTCCCATGGGAAAATACGCCACCTCGCGCGAACGGCTGGTCAAGGCACTTGAAGCGGGAATGACAGCGCCACAGGCGGCACTTGCTGCAGGCATGCATGAGCGCTCTGCCTATAGGGCACGCAAGCGCATTCGCAAACAGAAACAGGGAAGCTTGTTCGACTAGTTTCCCGTTCGCAGCCGTTCGAACTCAGAATAAACGGGATCATAGATTCGTCGCAGTTCGTCGAAGAATTCCCTGTATGTGGTAATACTACGCAGGGATTGGGAAAATTCGTTGAGTACTTTTTCTTTGTCAATTATGGGAAGATCTGGATTATTGCCCGCTTTTAGCGGAAGTTTGACCCGAACCCGCTCTCTGCCCACAGATGAGGCGGGGTGAAATTGCATGTACAAGAACTTGAACGCATAATTGCGCTTTACCAGTTCCCAAAACCGATCTTTTTCTGCGTTACCAAGGGTGGAAACCCAAGCCGGTGGGCCAATTGGATCGAGATAGTCGTCGAGATCATCGAAATGCTTCACGATGAGATTTGCAAAGTAGGTCGAATACCACTGATCCACGAATATGTTCTGAAACTCCTCGACCGTGACTAACTTGACGTTCGTGAAATTTGCTGCGCTGTTCGCGCCAGACTGAAATCCTCTTTTGGAGACAACATATCCAATATTGGCCCCCGCATCGGTAACTACAGTCCGAAAACCGTGCACGACATTCTGTGGAACTTTTGCTGTCCAGTTTTTACACTCAACTAATACTTTGTAGTCCCGATTCTTGACAGTTTCGACTGCGGAGACATCAATGGCGGCTCGGCCCCTTGCGAGAGCAGTCGACTTTTCGACGTGTACTTCGAAGCCGCACTCCGAAAAAATATCCCCAACCCAGCTCTGCAATTGCCGCCAATTTTTTGGCATCTTATTCGTTATCACGCCCCACCACCAACTGGTTGCCACCAACTAGGCACCGAAAAAACGCAAATCTACTGAAAATCGATACTGATCGTGTCGACACATGACAGTGTCAGGGGCGGCTCCCCAAGCGCCACCGGTCACATTTGATCCAACTTTTGCTTTGGATCAAGTCGCCGGGATAAAAAATGTGAACAGCCTCTCCGCTTCCAATAGTCTCGCATCCCACATCAATCATACTGTTTTAGCCGCGCTCGCACCGCGCGCGCCTGCAAAGAAGGTCGCCGGGCAACAGGCGATCATTGCCGCCTTCGGGCCTTTGCTCCCTGAATTTCTGGAACGCTTCGAAGTCAACACGCCGCTGCGCATCGCGCACTTTCTCGCACAGGTGGCGCATGAAAGTGACGGCTTTTGCACGTTGCGAGAATATGCAACCGGCGCTGCATATGAGAGTCGGCTTGATCTCGGCAATACGCAACCGGGGGACGGAACACGCTATCGCGGTCGCGCTCTTATCCAGTTGACGGGGCGAAGCCATGCACGAAACTTCACCATTTGGATCAAACGTTTCCTTCCCGATGCGCCTGATTTCGAGGCGCGTCCGGAACTTCTGGAGACGTGGCCGTGGGCTGCGTGGGCAACGTTCTTTTTCTGGTCTACGCAGGGCGTAAATGAGCTTGCCGATCGTGACGATCTGCTTGCCGTCACCAAGCGCGTCAATGGCGGTCGCAACGGTCTGGACGATCGAGCAGCCTATCTGACGAAGGCGAAGACGATCATCGCCGAAATTCAGGGCGAGATCGTAGGACGCGATCAGGATTATTCGATCCTACGCCGGGGCATGCGTGGGACTTCCGTTGCCGATGTCCAGCGTGCGCTGCGTGCTGCCGGTTTTTATCACCTGTCGATCGACGGGATTTTTGGTGCGGGCACCGAACAGGCTGTGCGCGCCTTCCAGCGTGACCACCACCTCGTTGCGGACGGACTGGTGGGGCGTAAGACATTGGCCGCGCTGGACCGCTTCATGCCGGAGGACGTGGAATGAGCAAGCCAATCAGGGAGCCTAGTTACCGTTCAACACGCCGGTATCTCTGGGGCAGCTTCTATCTCGCTTGGGCCGTGATCATCATTCTTGTTGCAGCTGCTGCGCTTGGATCAGTGCAAGCCGTCGCGATTGCTCCCATCGTGGTGCCATCCATGGTCGCCTTGATCATCGGCGTCTTGGGCGTCCATCGCGGTTTCGGGTCAGCCGATTTCCGATCGCAGGCATTGGCACTTTCGCCCGATCGACGTGAGGCCCAGCCGTGATAGCAGCAATCTCTGCATTGCTTGGGAAAAAGACTGCTCAGCTTACCGTCGCCGCTATCATATTGCTGGCGGCGGCAAGTCTGGCATTCGGCTCCGTCCTGGTCTTTCGCGCTATTATCAATGACGCTGTTTCAACAGCGGAAGCGGCACGTGATGCGCACTGGTCTGAGCAGATCGCCAAGGCCAATGAACTGGCAGCGAAAAACATCATCGAGCAAATGAAAGCCGCCCAGGCTGCGCAGGAAAAAGCGCAGGCCGAAATCAACCGTCTCAATAACAAGGTCTTTGAACTGGAGGATGCCAATGCGGCTCTTTCTGACACTCCTGGCAGTGGCATCGATGCTGATCGCTCACGGCTGCTCAACAACCAGTTCCTCGGAGGTCGCGCCAATCCTCCGTACTGATTTCACCAGGGCGCAGATGCCAGCTGAAGCGCGCAACCCGTGCGATCCGCCTGTCACGCTGCCTGATCGAGCGTTGACTGCAAAGGAACTGACACCGCTTTGGGGCAAGGATCGCGCCGCTCTTGCCGCGTGCGAGCAGCGGCGCGGCGCTGCCGTGGCGGCGATCGACGCGGTTCCGGTTCCGCAATCGAGGCCGACAAAATGAAGATCGGCAACTTCGCACACGAGCTGGCCGACATGCGTGCCGAACAGGAGCGGGAAGCGGGCATCGCTGCCGCTCGTGCTCCGCTGAAGCAAGCCGGTACGCTCGCTTGTATCCAGTGCGGAGACGAGATCGAGGCGGAACGGCGCGAGGCGCTGCCATCTGCACGGCGCTGTGTGGATTGTCAGGAGCGACTGGAACGATGGCAGGCAAGAAAGGCTAGGGCATAATGGATTTGCAGATACTCATGCCGTGGATTGCGGCAGCGCTCTCTATTAGCTCGCTTTTGTCCAACATTTATACGGTGTTCACCTCGCCATCGCGCAAGAATGCCGCAGACGTTGCCAAACTCTACAGCGACCTCGCGAAGCACGATCGACGTATTCAGTCCCTTGAAGGTGAGATCAAGCACCTGCCTGATCGCGATTCTACACATCGGATGGAACTCGCGATGGAAAAGATCAATGGCCGTCTCGACACCCTTAACGAAACGCTGAAGCCGATCAAAGCAACCAATGAGCGGCTCAATGAACTTTTAGTGGAGCAGGCTAAGAAATGAACAATCTTGGCATCGACTATGTGCGCCTTCGCCGGGAAAGCGCTCGTCTTGTCATCCTGAAGGCTCTGTCAGAACAGATGAACGGTTCGCTCGACAGCAGCATTCTTGAACAGATACTGCCGGTTTTTGCGATCAAAGAAAGCCGCGTTTGGGTTCATGAGCAGCTGGAATATCTGGCGGAGCGCGAGGCCGTGGTCATCACCAGGGCGGGAACCGTCATGATCGCCACACTCACGAAGCGCGGTCGACGCCACCTTGAACGCGACATTGCGATCGAGGGCGTTAAGCGTCCTTCCGAGCCGGATGCTTAATCATGGCGAGCCAGCGCGGCAGGGGCCGTCTTTCGTCCATTGATCTGCTACCCGACGAGTGCGACCCCATCATTTCTTGGGCGCAACAGGAGTTCGCCGCGCGCAAACGGTCGCTTACCGATCTCTATGGTGAGTTCAAAGAAAAGTTGATCGGGCTACAGGGCGAGCTTGGCCTTGATTTCGATATACCAGCTTTTTCATCCTTCCATCGCCACTCCGTCAATCTTGCGAAGATGGCTCGCCGCCTAGAGCAAACCCGCGAAATCGCCGCCACCATTTCGGAGCGGATGGATGCTGCAGGTTCGGATGATTTGACGCTGATCGCCGCGGAGGCAATCAAGTCGTTGATCTTTGAAGTGCTTCAGGATGCAGGCGAAGCGGGCATTTCGCCGAAGGGTGCAATGGAATTGGCGAACGCGCTGCGCGCTGCTTCGGCAGCACAGGTTGCATCTTCCAACCGGCGCATGAAGCTGGAAGCTGAGCAGCGAGCGCAAAGGGTTGAAGCTGAAATGAAGGAGAAGGCTGAGAAGGCGCTTGATGTGCTTTCGAACGATCCCGGCATCTCGAAAGAAGCTATTGCCCGCGCACGGCGTGAATTCCTCGGCGTCCGTCCAAAGAAGCCCGCGCCAGAAACTCCGGAGGCCGGTCAGTGAGCGACACGCCTTCTCCAGGATTGCCGCGTGGGCAATGGATAGACCCTCCCGTTCTATCGAGCGATCCGGCCCAGCTGCCGGATGAATTGCCTCGTGGTGGTGAAATCCCGGACGATCTTGATCCGTTGGCCGATGGTGTTCTCATGGCACATCAGGCCGAATGGATTGCCGATGACAGCGTCCTTAAAATTTGTGCCAAGGGCCGACGCACTGGCATCACCTTTGCGGAGGCGCTGGACTGCACACTGATTGCTGCAGCAAAGCGCTCAGCTGGTGGACAGAATGTTTTTTACATTCCTGACACCAAGCCGAAAGGTCGCGAGTTCATAGGCTATTGCGCTCACTTCGCGAAAACCGTAGCCAACGAGATGCTGACCATTGAGGATGGCATCTTCTTTGACATCCGCGAGGATGGCAGCACCAACGCAATTTCCAGCTACATCATTCGCTTTTCGTCGGGCTTTCGCATCGAAGCGCTTTCGTCGCGCCCGGAGAATATTCGCGGCCTTCAGGGTACGGTTGTTATTGATGAAGCTGCTTTCCACCGCGATGTCCGCGAGGTCATAGACGCAGTTGGTGCCTTGCTCATTTGGGGCGGTAAGATTCGCATCATCTCATCGCACAATGGCGTCACCAATCCATTCAACGAGCTGATTAGAGAAGCACAGGCCGGTAAGAACGGTTTTGTAATCCACACCTACACCTTCGGTGATGCTGTGGTGAATGGCTTGTTCAAGCGCGTCTGCCTGATCAAAGGCGAAGAATGGACGGCGGAAAAAGAATCGGAATGGGAAGCGAAAATCCGCTCGGCCTATGGCACCCGAACCGCCAAGATGCGGCAAGAGCTGGACGCGATCCCGACCGAGCAGGAAGGCGCAGCACTTACCCGTGTGATGATAGAAAACTGCATGGAAAAAGGCATCGCGGTTATTCGCTGGGCTTGCAAGGATGAATTCAAGAACGAGCCAGACCACGTGCGCACGGAAGTCACACTGGAATTTTGCGAGACAAAACTTCTACCGCATCTGAAGAACCTTGACCCACGCCGCCAGCATGTGTTCGGCGGTGACTTCGGTCGCACAGGCGATGCGTCGATGTTTATGCCGATGGAGATCGGGCTTGATCTTGTTCGTCGTGCTGTCATGGGGATCGAGTTGCGCAACGTGCCTTTCGATCAACAGCGCGAGATCCTTTTCTATATTGTCGATCGACTGCCGCGCTTCACGGGCGGCGCACTCGACTCTACCGGCAATGGCGCATATCTCGGTGAAAAGGCTGCACAGCGCTATGGCGCCAGCTTCATAGAAGTGAAGCTTTCGGAAAGTTGGTATCGCACCGAAATGCCAGCTTACACTATGGCGTTTTCGGACAAGACAGTCGTGCTGCCGATGGATGCCGACATTCTGGCCGACCACCAGTCGCTTGCCTATGTCAACGGCATTGTCAAAGTGCCGGAGGGCCATACCAGCAAAGGCGCGGATGGTTTCGATCGCCACGGCGATAGCGCTATCGCGGGCGCGCTTGCTTACTTTGTCAGTCGGGCCGACCTGGAAGAATTCGGATATCAGAAAGCAACAGACGAGGAATTGAGCGGCGGCGGCATGTTTGAGCGGCCAGCTGGTGGCGGTCTGTTGCCAAGCGTTAGAGGAGGTCTGTTCTGATGGCACAGGCACCAAAGCTCATTGACCAGTGGGGCAACCCCATTTCAACCAGCATGTTGAAACAGGAGATCGCCGGGCCGACCACCGGCAGCGTTCGCAACATTTGGACAGAGACCATTCTCTCTGGCCTCGATCCGATCTCGATGGCCGAGATTTTGCGGCAGGCGGCGAACGGTTACCCTGACCGCTTCTTTGTCCTGGCTGAAGAAATGGAGGAGCGCGATCTTCATTACCGCTCGGTCCTCGGCACCCGCAAGCTTGCCATCACCAGCATTGAGCCGGTTGTCGTTCCGGCCTCGAAAGAAAAACGGGACGAGTACATTGCGGATGCTGTGCGCAAGGTTATCAAGCTGCCCGAATTTGTAGACGACTATGTTGATGATCTGCAGGACGGTCTCGGTAAGGGCTATTCGGTTGTCGAAACCATGTGGGACCAGCAGGCACGCGAATGGTGGCCGGAGCGTTTTGAATGGCGCGATCCGCGCTTTTTCGTCATCGACCGGGTAAACGGACGAACGCTTCGCCTGAAAACCCCGGACAACCTTAACGGCACCGATCTGCCCGCGTACAAGTTCTCGATCCACCGGCCTAAGCTCAAGTCCGGCCTGCCGATCCGTAACGGCCTTGCGCGACTCGCCTCCTGGGCGTTCATGTTCAAATCCTATGCACTGAAGGACTGGATGGCGTTTCTGGAAGTGTATGGCATGCCCCTGCGCGTTGGTCGCTTCGGCAAGGGGGCAAGCATTGACGATCGGCGCGTGCTACTTCAGGCCGTGCGCGATATTTCCACCGATGCGGCTGCGATCATCCCGAAGGAAATGGAAATCGAGTTTATCGAGGTGAACGGTTCGTCGGGCAATGGACTGTTTTCCGGCAAGGCCGAATATCTCGACAAGCAGATTTCCAAGGGTGTCCTTGGTCAGACAATGAGCAGTGATGACGGGTCATCAATGGCACAGGCGAAGGTGCACGAGAATGTGCGCCACGATATCGGCAAGGCCGATGCCCGACAAATTTCGGTTACGATCAATCGTGATCTTGTTCGTCCCTTCGTTGATCTGAACTTCGGGCCGCAGGATGCTTATCCGACCGTGGTTCTGCCCTTTGCCGAAAGCGAGGACATCAAGGCACTGGCAGAAGTCATCAACAAGCTGGTGCCGCTTGGCCTTGAAGTCAGTATGCCGAAGGTTCGCCAGCGCATCGGCTTCGATGAACCGGAAGACGGTGAAAAACTCCTGTATGTGGTCAAGAAGCCGAGCGAGCTGCCGCCCGCCGAGCCGAAACCCGAACCGGACATTGACGACGCCCAGGAGAAGCCAGCCAAGGCGCAGGCGATGCGCCCGGCCTGTCCGCATTGCGGTGGCTACCACGCGCTTGCTGCTGATAAGCGCGACGAGCTGGACATCCTCGCCGACACCGGCCTTGAAAACTGGGAAGCGCAGCTGGACCCGCTTTTGAAGCCCGTTAAGGCGCTCTTTGCGCGTGCCCAATCCTATGCCGAGATCGAGGCCGGGCTTGATGATCTTGCCGCCAAGATGGATGCCGGGCCGATGGCCGACCGGCTGGCTAAACTCACCATGATCGCGCGCGGCCTTGGTGACAGCGGCGCGGAGATTTGATCTGTGGCGGACAATTTCGATCTGTTCAAAACCGCGCCCGCCGAGGTTGTCCGCTATTTCGACGCCAAGAAATCCAAGCCGACATTCGATTGGCGCGACATTGCACCGGAAGAACACGCCTATTCGTGGACCGTCGCAAAGTCTGCTGGCTTTGACATCCTGGACGATATTCGCGCTGCCGTGGCCGACTCGATCCGCAACCAGTTGCCGTTCGAACAGTTTCGCGACCAGCTCACGCCTATCCTTCAGCGCAAGGGCTGGTGGGGCAGAAAGATCGCGGTCGATCCACAAGACGGTGTCCCGAAAGTTGTCCAGTTCGGCAGCCCGCGACGGCTGCGTACCATCTACTGGTCAAACGTTCGCTCGGCCCATGCTGCAGGCGAATGGGAGAAGACAGAGCGCAACAAGCGCTTTCTGCCTTTCCTGGTCTATTTGCTTTCCGTATCCGCAGAGCGTCGGCCCGAACATGAAACATGGGTCGGCATTGTCCTGCCCGTCGATCATCCGTTCTGGGATACGCATTACCCGCCCAACGGCTGGGGCTGCAAATGCCGCATCCGCCAGATCACACAGCGCGAGGCCGAGCGTCTTGGTTGGAAGGAAGGTCAGGAACCGCCGCTTGTTGTCATGAAGGAGTGGCGCAACAAGCGCACCGGCCAAACATCCATGGTGCCGGATGGGATCGATCCCGGTTGGGAGACCAATCCTGGCAAGACGCGCGGGCGCAATGTGAGCGAGTTTCTTTATGGCAAGGTGGATGCAATGCCGCCGCAGCGCCAGAACATTGCCGTGAGCGATATCGTCGGTTCGCCGCTTATAGATGCGCTTGCGAAAGGCCATCTTCAGAAAGGTGCAGCACTTCCGGTGGCGCAGATTGGTCAATCGGTTGTCGAAGCATTCGGTGCCAGGACAGCACTTGTGAAGCTTTCTGACCAAAGCGTCAGGCACATCATTGAGGAACATGCCGTCCGCAATCTCGTCACTGATGATTTCCGGGCAGCGATCGGCGTGTTGCGTGATCCTGCAGCCGTCATTCGCCGTGGCCGGTCTGCCGCCTTTATTGGCGCGGTTGGCGGCGTCTGGTGGCGCACTGTCGTGAAATCGGCCAATGACGGTCTGGAATGGTGGCTGGTCAGCTTGCACCGCAAGAGCGAGAAGGAAGCGCTCAAGGTGATTGAGCGGGCGCGGCGGGCTGAAACTCTGGTGGAGTGATCGAGCGCGGAGGGGCGTCATACCCTCACAGGTCCGGCAAGCCGTCCTGGTGAAACTGGCTCGCGCTCAAGCGCATTATGCGTCAGAATACTAGAGTTATCAACGCTGGAGATTCGAATGGTGGGCGGGAAAGAACTGAAGCGATTTTTGATAGCTCGTGAAAGCGAACTCTACATTCACCGTAGCATTGGAAATGCTGCGTTCTGCATGAAGGAGCGGATCGAAGCACGAGAAAAGAGCGACGACAAATCAGGTTTAGCTCATGATTATATGGCCACACTTCTCATGATTGCATATTGGATGGAGGCCGAAGTTAACTTTTTCACGGAACGTGTGGACCGAACTGTAAGAGACAAATTTTGGGATCGTTTTTGGTTCCTCGATGAAAAGCTAAAACTGGGCTATAAGAAAGACGAGCCGCCACTTACGCGGATTGAGGCCGTGAGAGATTTCCGCAATGAACTTGCACATGGCAAGCCGAATTTCCCCAAAGATATTATAGAGATTGTCGCGACAGATGATGAGGTTCATGAACGGTCATCAGCGGCCCTTAAAGCGGAGTGGGAGAAGCAGCTGCATTGGGATTTTCTGGAGGAATCCTATAACGTTACCGAGCAGCTGGTGACGCTTCTATCGGATAAACTAAAACTTGATCCATTTGACGGCCACACAAATAGCGTGATGCACGTCAAGTATCTAGGACCGGCATCTTAGTCTCGCAGTTGCGAGCAAAAATTGGGGGGGAACGATGGGCGACGACGATAGTGAAGTTTTTGATCCGGATTGGCATCCATTCAGTTCACGCGCGTATAATGCAGTTAGAGAGATCAAGCCGTTGTATCAGGCGGCTCTTGGTGAATTTCTCGTCGCGTTTAATTCAGTCGAGCAGACAGTCTATAAATTGATCGGACTGCGACTACGCCAACTCGGTCTTGCCAATTTCGCTGAAAAAATTGAGCCAAACTCGCTATCCATGGCATTGGAAATTCTGCAAGCACTCAGAAAAGATTTTCCGGGAGATTTCGATTTCGATTTCACCAGGATGAAAAAGCTTAGCGAATTTCGAAATCGCGTGGCGCATGGGGCTTTCGATACCACCGTGTCCTTCGATAAGGAAGGCGAGCTAGTTATGGGCTACAAGATCACTCCTAAAAAGAAGCATAAAGGGGAGCCAATCACGCCGGATCAGCTCAAGGAGCAAGCGGCACTGGCAAACGACGCTTACAGTGAAATGGTTTCAACTCTCATTTCCTTGAAAATCGTAGAAGCAGAAAAGCACCTACAATCGTTGCCGACTGAATAAAGGGCCAATCTTGGTCCAAACTAAATTATCGCGCTGGTGGGCTTTAAAGGTGCCTCAAAAACGGTTCTATGTTTATATGTGAGGGTGTGATTGCGGCTTCAGGCCGGTAGTCATTTCGCCTGACACTGTCAGGGGCGTTATAGAGCGGCGAACACGTCACTTTGTCGCTCATGATGAACGCGACCGCAACAGCTATTTTTCAAACCGATCTTGCAAGCTCTGGCAAAACTGCGCCGGAGTGGATCGAGCTTTTTCCGGCTGGCCCACAGATCAAGGCCCGCGACGGTCGCGCATGGACGCTTGAGCCAAGCCGGGTGCTTGCCGCCTTCGCTGCCAACAACGGCCCGCTCGCCATCGACTATGAACATGCCCAGGCACACAAAGCTCCAAAGGGCGAGGAAGCGCCTGCCGCTGGCTGGATTGTGGAGCTGGAGGAACGTGGCGGCGGCGTATGGGGCCGCGTCGAATGGGTGGCAAAAGCCGCCCGCCAGATCGTCGCCAAAGAATACCGCTTCATCTCCCCCGATTTCAACCATAGCCGCGAAGGCGTCATCACCCGCCTGAACGGTGCGGGCCTCGTCAACCGGCCTGCGCTCGTCATGACGGCGCTTGCTCACGAACAGCCAGACCAACACCCACAACAATTGGAGACACCTATGCTGAAGGCCATTGCCAAGGCGCTTGGTCTCGCGGAGACAGCAGACGAAGCCGCTGTTCTTTCCGCGATTGCCACGCGCGACGGCGAGCGCAAGGCGCTATGCCAAGCTCTCAAGATCGATGACAAGGGCGGTCAGGTGGAAATTACCACCGCCATTGCCAAGCTGCAGGAAGACACGGCGACCGCGCTCGCCGCTGTCCAGAACAATGGTTCTGCAGAATTGTCATCCCTTCGCACCGAGCTGACCGAAACAAAGACGGCGCTTGCTCAGCTTCAGGAAAAGAACGTCGAGCGCGAAATTGATCTTGCGCTCGATGCCGCCGCTCAGGCTGGCAAAATTACGCCCGCCGCCCGCGACAGCTATCGCGCCATGTGCTCGCTTGATGGCGGTCTCGACAAGTTCAATGCCCTTGTCGCGACACTGCCCGTCATCGCGGCACCGTCCAGCCTCGACGGCAAGCTGCCGACAACCGCTGCGGAAGCCGACCTTGATCCGGTCGCGCTTGCCAGTGAAGCCCGTGCCTATGTCAACGAAAAGGCCGCGCAAGGCATCACGGTTTCAATCTCCGATGCCGTGGCTCATGTGAAGGAGAAGCGCCCTTGACCCCGACCTTTATCAAGAGCTTTCGCGCCCTTGCCGCCGTAGCGGGCTATCTGATCGTCAAGGCCGGTGTGGACGGTGTTGCGGTTGCCACGTCTGAGACCGACCCACTGATCGGTGCTGCAGACAGCGTGGGCGCGCCAGCGGACGGCATGCTTGACGTTACCCAGGGCGGGCACGGTGAAGTGCGTGCAGGTGGGACCTTCGCTTTTGGCGATCCGCTGACTTCTGACGCTGAAGGCCGCGCCGTCAAAGCAGTGCCTGCCGCTGGCAAGCTCGTGCGCATCATCGGATTTGCCATGCAGGATGCCGACGAAAACGATGTCGTGCCGTACCTATTCGCGCCCGGCTGCATCGCTGCGGCTTGACCATAACCGCGCCAGCGTCTTGCGGCGCTGGCCGATCACAACCGTTTTGAGGAAAGCTCATGAAGCGCCCATTTCCCATTGATCCCACGCTGACCGCTATCGCGATCGGCTATCGCAATCCTGCGCATATCCTGATCGGGCGTCGTGTTTTGCCGCCTGTTGAAGTTCTGTCCGAGCAGTTCAAGTGGATGAAGTTCCCGCTCGCTGAAGGCTTCACCGTTCCTGAAACCCGTGTCGGTCGCAAGGGCCAAGTCAATCAGGTTGAATTCACGGCAGACGAAGAAAGCGCGTCGGTCGAAGATTATGGCCTGGATGATGCGATCCCCAATTCGGACATTACAGCAGCTGCCCGCGCCCGCGCTGAAAAGCGGTCCAACTACGATCCGCGTAGCTCGGCTGTCGAAGGTCTGACCAATCTGATCGAGCTGGACCGTGAAGTGCGCGTGGCGCGCCTTATGCAGAACCCGAATAATTATGCCGCCGACAAGCGCATTGCCCTTGCAGGCGGCGATAAGTTCTCGGACTTCGCCAATTCCGACCCTTACGGCGTCATTGATGACGCGATGGGAAAGACGCTTGTCTATCGTCCGAACCGCATTTCCATGGGATTTGCCGTCTGGAGCAAGCTGAAGAAGCACCCGCGTCTGATCAAGGCCGTCAAGGGCGGATTGACAGAAGACGGTGCGATCACCAAAGCGCAGTTTGGGGAGCTGTTCGAGCTTTCGCCTGAAAGCATTCTCATCGGCGAAGCGCTGCTCAATACGACCCGCAAGGGCCAGGAAGCGCGTCTTGAACGCGTCTGGGGCAACTCCATCCAGCTTAACTTCGTGGACACCGCCAAGCGCGCGACCACGGATTACAACGTCACCTATGGCTTTACCGCCGAACACGGCAACCGCATTTCCGGTTCGATCCCTGATGCCGATATCGGCCTTGAAGGCGGCGAGCGCGTCCGCGTGGGCGAACGCGTCAAGGAACTGATCTGCGCCAAGGACGTGGGCGTCATCATCACCAATCCCATGTGATCGACCTGCCGGTCGTTTCAACTGGTCGGCCATCCAGGCCGACCATCACCGTAAGGGACGGAGCAATGAGCAAGCCGGACGAAAACCAGAATAAATCCGCGACAGGCGACAATAACGCCGACGCCAAGGCAAAGGCCGAGGCAGACGCTGTAGCAGCCAAGGCGAAAGCTGAAGCCGATGCAAAAGCCCTGCAGGAAGCGGAAAAGGCCAAGGCTGACGCGGACGCCGAAGCTGCCAAGGCAAAGGCCGACGCCGACACAAAAGCTCTGCAGGAAGCCGAGAAGGCTGAGGCGGAAGCAAAGGCAAAGGCCGAAGCGGAAGCATTGGCAAAATTGGAAGCAAAGGGGCCAATTGCACGCTGCGAAGTCCGTCTGAACGGCAAGATTTATATGCCGGGCAGTCGCCTGCCGATTGACGAAGACGACGACGTTTTCGACGAAATGGATGCCATCGGCGCGATTTGAGTTTCATCCTCCCAAGGATGGGTCGCAGGGGGCGGCCAGCGTCAGCAAAGTGTGAACACCCCCACCAATACCCAGCGCGCCCGCCGACAGGCGCGAGAAAGACGATAGCTGCAGCGGCGGGGCGGCTGTCTCCCATTCGAGAACGGAAGTCATGATCTACGCAACGCGGGCAGACATCGAGGAGCTTTGGGGCGTCGAGTTCGTCGGAGACATCCTGCCTGAAGGTGTGGATGCCGACGCATCGATCTTGTCCGCGCTCGATATCGCCAGCAAGGAAGTTGATGTCTATCTCTCGGCGCGCTATCCGCTGCCGCTTCTTTCCGCTCCCGGCGTTTTGAAGTCGCCTACCGCCGATATTGCCATCTATAAGCTGGCGAACAGGCATTCCGCGCTGACTAACACGATCGAGGATCGTTACAAGTGGGCGCGCGAGCTGCTGCAGCGCATCGCAGACGGCAAGGCGGGCTTGGGTAGCGATGAGCCACGCGTTTCGTCCGATCCCGGCAGTTCAGCCGGTGGCGCTGCCTTCTCGGCCAATACCCGCGTGTTCTCGCGCAGGACATTGCCATGAGCGGCGTTCAACTGGAAATCCGCGAGACTGGCCTTGAAGCCGCGTTGAGCCTGATCGACGGGATTGCCAATGCACCAAGGCAGGAGCTGTCGGAAGGTATCGGCAGGCTTGTCCAGGAACAGACCCGGAGCCGCATCGAGGAAGAGAAGCGTTCGCCTGAAGGGGCGGCGTGGAAACCGAACATCACGCGCACCAGCATCCTCTATCGGACCGGCGCTCTGTCCCGCTCGATCGACTATGTCGCAACGCCCGATAGCGTGATGATCGGCTCGGCGCTCGTTTATGCGCGTATCCACCAGTTGGGCGGCACCATCCGGCCCAAGACCGCCAAGGCGCTCGCCTTCATGATCGGCAATATGATGCGACTTGTGCAGAGCGTCACCATTCCGGCCCGCCGCTATCTTGGTCTGTCGCCAGCCAACCAGACCGATATTGTCGAAGCAGCTGAAGACTGGCTGAAAAGGCTTGTCCAATGAGTGAGCGCAAATCCCGTATCAACGAATTTCGCGCAGCTGTTGTCGCCACCATCAGGAAGGCGCTGCCGGAATTGCGCGAATGTGAATCGCAGTTTGGCCGCTTCAACCTGGACGAACTGGAGACGACAAGCGTTCGAGCACCCGCCGTTCGCGTCGGCCTGTTGCAAGGCAAGCTCAAGCACACCGCGGCTGGACAGGCCGAAGGCACGATGTCATGTGCTGCCTTTGTCGTCACGGATGGCAAGGACCGCGACGACATGGCATGGGTGATTGCCGAAGCCGTCGCCGTGTCCCTGCACACAAGCCAGATGTTCGGGCTTTGTAAGCTCGGCACCCCACAGGGTGTTTCCATCCAGCCGGTGATTTCGGCTGCAATCAAATCGCGTGGCGTGTCGATTATCGCTGTCGAATGGACGCAAGCGCTGCACCAGCTCGGCCAGAATATTTTCGACCAGGACGGCGTGGTGCCTTCCGAACTCTATATCAACGATGAGCTTGTCGAGGTGCGGTCATGACCGACATCATCGTTCGGGAGCTTCTATCCCTTCGCAAGTCGATCGATGATCTGGAGCGCCGCCTTGTCGCTTCACACATGACCGGCAAGGTCGTCGCCATCGACGGCGACCGCGTGCGGGTCGAGCTGCAGCCGGAAGATAGTCGCACCGGCAAACCGTTTCTGTCTCCATGGGTCCAGGTGCAGGAAGCGGCAGGATCGACCGGCACGCATTTTCCGGTGGCGATAGATGATCCAATCCGCCTGTTTTCACCCAATGGTGAGCTGGGTAGTCAGTCGATCGCCATCCGCGACGGCTACACCGACGATGCCAAGAACCCGGCCAAAAATGGTGAACTGGCAGTTGCCCACAGCGGCTGCGCATTGCGTTTTGAAGACGGTGTTGCCGTCATCGAAGCTGACGACATCATCCTCAAGAGCAAAAACCTCAAGCACAACGAGAAAAATATTGGCGACACCCACGTTCATGGCGGCGTCGAGCGCGGCGGTGTCGACACCTACGAACCTCATTGATGAAAGGGCATTTAGATGGCCGTTAAGAGCAAATTTGAAGTGACCGAAAAAGCAGGCGCATTCATCGCTGGGCATCGCAGCCCCGGCGCTGGCAAGCCGATGCAATTGACAGAAGAACAGGCATATTACCCCCTGATTGCGGGCGAAATCAAACGGCCCGTCCCGGCCACGGTCGCGGAAACGGACCCTGCATCCGGCAAGCCGAAGAAGGCTTAGTCATGCGGACGGGTATCGACGCTCAAACAGGCAAGCTTCTGACCGGCTGGGCGCACTGCGTCCAGTCGATCGGCAAATGCCTGACCACGCGCTTTCGTACCCGCATGCTGCGTTCCTATATCGGATCGCTCGTCCCTGAAATGCAGGATCAGAACGCCGACGCCATGACCATCTTCAAGGTCTATATGTCGATCGCCGAGGCGTTGAACGATCCGATCAGCGGCGAACCCGGCTTCAGCCTCCAGACAATAGAGATGGTGGAATACGGCCCGTCAGGTCGGTTTGTGTTCCTGCTCGACGGTATTTTTTATCCGCGCGGACACCTGGGCGATTATTCCCTGCAGGAAAGCAAGTCGGCGCGGCTCGACCAGACAGGAGCTATTCTATGAGCGCCATCAGCGTGTTTGCAGGCTTGCCAAAGCCGGAAATGATCAAGCCGCTCGATGCTGAAGCGATCGTTGAAACCACGTTGCAGGATTTCAAGGAACGATCGGCGGCTTATGGTGTCGATTACGATGTCGAACGAACAGCTTATGACCCTGCTGTCATCCAGCATGAGGTTAGTGCTGGACGAGAAACCGGCGTGCGCGCCGAAATCAACGATGCCGCCGCTTCCAATCTGCTTGCCTTCGCTACTGGCGCGGATCTCGATCACGTTGCCGCCTTCTATGATGTCGAACGTCTTGATGGCGAGACGGATGATGCATTGCGCGAGCGCACTGCGCTTGAAATCAAGGCGCGGTCGCCGGGCGGTTCGCAATATTGGTATGAAGCCGCAGCTCGCCGTGTTGACGTACGCATTCGCAGCGCCAAAGCTTATCGTGAGCCATTCTGGCCGATCGTTCACATTGCGATTCTGTCACGCGATAACGGCGGCATTCCAGATCAGGCCATGCTTGATGCGGTAGATCAGGAAGTACAGCAGCAAACAGTTCGCTTGATGAACGATACCGTTATCGTTGAACCCGCTGTTTCTCAGACCGTGGACATAAAGGGGCGGTTCTGGATTTTGCCAACCGCCTCGTCCGTTGTGGGAGACACGCTTGAACCCGTCCTGCGCGCTGCTTGGGATAAGGAAACCGGCATCGGTTTCGATTTGGAGCTTTCGTGGATTGAATCGAAGCTTCACGTGCCCGGCATCAAAAAAATCATCATCGATGCGCCGGCTACCTCGATTGTAGCCACCGATAATGCGGCCATAGCGATCGGGACGATCAAACTCGACTATATGGGGCGCGACTATTGATCGAGCGCCATCACCATCAACCGCAGAATGCCAGCCGCTATGAACGGGCAATGTCCGAGTCTCTGGACCGGAGACCGGAGCTTTTACCGGCAATCGAAGCCCTGCATGCCTTCAAGTTCAACCCGCCTGACCAGATAGTTCCATATCTGATCGCGGAATACGGCTTGACGGAAATTGAGGACTTCATTCGTGATCCGCGAGAAACGCTTCGCGAAGGCATCATCTGGCAACGCTTGATCGGCACACCCGCCGCTATTCATCGTGCGCTGCGATGGATCAATCACGATGGTGACATCGAGGAGTTTCCGCCAACACAGCGTAAGTGGTGGTGGTTTCAGGTTCACTTGCCTTTCGAAGTCCGGAACACCGACTTCGTCAGACCGATGACGCAACTCGTCAAAGCGTCCAAGCCACTTCGTTCGGAGTTTGCCCGCGTCACTGCCGGGCATGATGTCCGGGCCTTTCGCCTGAATAAGCACCGCTTGAACGGGACCGCTGGTCTAAACAACTGGTCGGGGATCAAGCGATCCCCCGACGAGCCGGTTCTTTCGCTGCGCGTCAGTATCCGCCGTGTTGTTGTCGTTCCGACGAACGGCGCGGTGAAGGTTCTCGAAACGCAAAACCTGCACTCGCATAGGCCGGTTTCCGTGGCGATCCCAATTTCAAACCCGACATTCCGGCTTGCAGCCTTCCCGGCCACGAGAACGGACTATCGGAACAAGTCGACGGTGCAGTTCCAGAACGCGCCGTTTGTCAGCCAACCGTTCGGCGCTCCGGTGCCACGCGTTCAAACAGGATCAGAATAATGGCTGCATTTACCCAAATCGGGCGGATTGTGCTCGCCGAAGCGTTGCTCGGAATGGATATGTTTCTTGCGGTCGGCATTGGCGATCCGGCTTGGGACAACGAAGCGCCGCCGTCAACGCCTGAAGAACAGGCAATCCGCGACGCGATGATTTCCGGGATGACCGACCTTACCGAAACTGTCGGCCTGACACGGGTTCGTGACAAGTTCTTCGTGAAACCAGACCAAAACGGGACGATCCCCATGTCTGACGGGTCAGTTTATGCGCAAAGCGCCGAACCGACTTCCACCGTCTATGTGCGGTTTCAACTCGATCTCGCCGACGCCAATTTCACACTTCGCGAAAGCGGCATCTTTGTCGGTTCTCAAATCGCCGAGGGTGTTCCGGCAGGGCAAATGTATATCCCGCTCGAAGACGTCATCAGCGTTGGCCGGATCATCCAGGCCGACCGTTACCCTGCGATCGTCCGCGACGGCTCCCTGTCGCAGACCTTCAGCACCGTCCTGACAATGTAGTGTGAGGTTCCATGTCGAGCATCATTAATAGGCCTGGCTTCGAAGATCGGTTTGATCGCAAGCGTCGTCAGCATGCGATTGCTTTCCAGAACTTGGGCCGCGACGGACAGGGCATTTACTTGCAGTCGCCCGACCTCAACGAAATTCAGTCGCGATCCGCCGATCAGGTTCGGCGCGTCGGCGATTACATTTTGCAGTCGGGCCGGATCACAGACGGTCAAACGCCAGTCGTCGAGGTCGTCGATGACGACCACAATCTTGTGCGTCTACCGGCTTGTCCGATTTATATCGACGGGCTTGTCCATGACGTAGAGGCGGCGGAATTCGTCTTGCCAAACAAGGGCGATCTTACGATCGGCGTTCGGTCCACCAAGACGCTGATAAGCGATGTGGTTCTCGATGACTTGAAAGGCTCCATTCCCGGTACCGAAGCCTATATGGAAGAAGGCCCGTGCCGGGTTGAGATCGTCGTTACGTGGGGACACTCGCAAGACGGCGACGAGCGCCCGTTGCAATTCGTCTTTCAAGTGCGCGACGGCGTGATCCTGACCACGGCGACGAACACCGATTTTTCCGAGATTTACAAAAGCTTGGAAAACTACTCACGGGAGAGCAACGGCTCATTCGTCAACACCGGCTTTCAGGTGACGGCGCTTGGCCCCGGTGCGGACGGTAGGCAGGTCTATTCGATTTCCGAAGGCGTGGCCTATGTGAATGGTCGCCGTATCACGCGGCAGCAATCCATTCGGCACTTTGTAGAAGAAGTTCCAGACCTGCGCAACGTCGACGCCGAACCGCACGCCTTCACGGTCGCGACGGGCGGCACCCAAACCTTTACGGTTTCGAAGGTGCCAATTCAGTCGGTCAATCGCGTTTTGGTCGAAAAGGAAGTGACCGAAACCGTTGTTCATGGGCCTTTCAGCGGTGCTGTTGACCCGTTGCAGCACCCATCGGTGACGGCGATCCTCGAAATTAAACAGGGCAATACAGTCTATGCGTCCCCTGCAAGCTGGTTGCTCTCGCAAGGACAAATTGACTGGTCGCCCTCCGGGGCGGAACCCGCGCCGGGGACATCGTACACGGTCAAGTACCGCTACAATGAGAACGTGCTCCCTGACGAGGTAACGCGGGAAAACATAACGGTTTCGGGAGCGGCTAAGGATACAAATGTCCTTCTCGACTATTCGTACAAGCTCCCGCGTCTCGATGCGGTTTGCATGGATACGTCGGGGGCGATCGTTTACCTGACCGGTGTTTCGGCTGTTTCCCGCCCGCGTCGTCCCGTGGTGCCCTCAACGATGATCGTGCTTGCGGTCGTCGAAAACGATTGGGGGCAGAAGCCGAAAATAACCCCTTCGGGCTTACGGAACGTTCCTTACGAGGAAATTCTCGACCTTCGGACGATGGTGCTCGACATATACGATCTGGTCGCGCAGGAGCGTTTGAAAAACGACGTCACCGCCCGCAGTGTCGGCGCAAAGCGTGGTGTCTTTGTTGATAACTTCAACAATGACGCCATGCGCGATCAGGGCATTGCTCAAACAGGCGCAGTTTTCGGCGGTAAGCTTTCGCTGCCGATCAAGCCCACTCTCCGCGAGTTTCCGGCCTTCACCGACATTCGGTTCTTGGACTTTACGGAAAAGACCGGCCTTTCGCAGACGCGCCGCAGCGCGGCCATGAAGATCAACCCTTACCAGACCTTCACTCCGATGCCAGGGCGAGCAAGCCTTGAGCCGTCAACTGATATCTGGACAGACAAGCAAACCGTCTGGACGTCGCCGGAAACGCAAGAATTCTCTGCAAATGAAGGCGAGTACATCAGTGGAATATCGCTTGAACAGCAGGTCGAGAAGATCGGTGAGACGGTTATCGCGGCGCAGTTCCTTCGGCAGCGGGACGTCAATTTCCGCTTGGAAGGCTTCATTCGGACGGAAACGCTTGTAAAGTTGGAATTCGACGGCCTTACCGTCGTCCCAACGACGAACGGCCCTGCCGACGATCTTGGCGTCATAACCGGCAAGTTCACGATCCCCGCCAATGTGACCACAGGATCGAAAACCGCTCGATTTGAAGGATCGGTCGGCACCATCGCGGCATGCACATATGTCGGGCGCGGCGAGATAACAGTCGAAGAATATCGTCTTGCCTCGTCTCTCCAAACCACAACCGACAGCATGCCCGCCCCGATCGTGAACAACACGGTCATCAACAATACGACCGTGATCAACAACGTCACGAACGTAAACGGCGGAACCACAAGTTCCGGACGTATCGACCCATTGGCACAAACGTTCACGCGTGATCGACCCCGTTGCCTCAGTGCCATTCGGTTGATGTGTGCGGAGGTCGGCGATCCCTCAAATGCGATCGCCGTACAGGTCCGAACGGTTGAAGTCGGCATGCCGACCGAAGTCGTTCTCGCCGAAGCCTTCGTGCCGGGCGGGGACTTGGTGAAGGGGGCAACATTTGATGCCCGCTTCCGCTATCCGGTCTATCTGGAAGCGGGGCGCGAGTACGCCTTTGTTGCACTCACCGACGACGCCGAGCATTCGCTTTTCGTGGCGAAGATCGGCGAAATTGACATGGATACGAACGCGATAATCACTGAACAACCGTTCACGATTGGCGTGCTCTTGTCTTCGTCGAATGCATCGACATGGACGGCGCACAATGACGCCGACTTGTGGTTCCAGTTGATCGACTGCGAGTTCGCCCCTGTCGAAAAGGCGATCACAATCGGTACGTTCAAGACGACGAAAATGTCGGACGTCATTGTCCGGGTGGGCGTCGAAATCCCCGATCCTTCGGTCGATGTGAGCATTCGCCTTACAAGGCTGGCGCGAAACGAAGTCATCGTCTCCGCTCCATCGCAGACGATCCGCTTCGACGAGTACATTCAAAACGAGGACATTCTCGTCGAGGCAGTGCTCAAGGGAACGGAATTCGTGACGCCATTTGTTTTCCCCGACGTGCAAATCGTCGAGGGCGAGCTACAGCCGACCGGTGATTATGTCTCTCGCGCGATCGACGCTACCGACGTCAGTAACGTATTGACGACGTTTGACGCCTTCCTGCCCGCCGGTTCCTCGGCGGTCGTCGAAATCGGGGTGCCCGGCAATTACGTCCCGGTGTCCGTTTCGAGTGCCGTCCCTCTTGGCGACGGCGTGGTCGAGCAAACTTTTATCCGCTCCGCCTACCCGGCGGTCAATCTGGACGCGCGTACGAAAATCACGATTTCCGGCACGCCAGCGGCGCGCCCGGAAATTGCGGCTCTACGCATGATACTTTCAAAGGTGTGATATGGCGAAGACAACAAACTACAACTGGGATTTGCCTTCGCCGTCCGGCTTGCAGATGAATGAGGTCGCAAAAATTGCGACCTCATTTTCCGCGATCGATACCAAGATTAAGGCGTTCGAAACATCGTTTACCAACCACAAGCACAAGTTCGCCGACCTGGAAGAGAAGCCGACGACACTCGGCGGCTATGGGATCATAGACGGGATGACCGCCGCCGAGGTTGCACAGGCAATCAAGAAGGCGGTTGACGATCTCGTTAACGGCTCCGGGTCCGCGCTCGACACGCTAAAAGAGCTTGCCGACGCGCTCGGCAATGACCCGGAATTTGCAACCACCGTCGGCAACGCCTTGGGCGTCCGAGTTCGGGTTGATGCCGCAACAAATTTCAGTCTTGCTCAGCGAGCGCAGGGCCGGGCAAATATTGATGCGCTTGGAACTGTCGACAAAGGCGCTGCGGGTGGGGTGGCAACGCTCGATAGCGGCGGCAAAGTGCCTTCCGGTCAACTGCCAGCACTCACTACGACCGCTACCGTTGGTGCGGCAATGGCCGGGGCCAACGGCAAAACGACGCCAGCCGACGGTGATTTTTTTACCGGTGTCGAAGCTGGTGGTTCGACCATGTTCAAGACGACATGGGCGAATATCAAGGTCGCCATTACCGCGCTCATCAACAGTATAGTCGGCGGTAACATGGCCGGGCGTGCTTTCCCCCGAAGATCAGATGGCGCGGCGATTAATATCGCTTGGGCAGGACAAGGCGGGCAACCGTCTTGGCTAGTGGGGGGCAACGATGGTGTGACCTTGTACGTCTACAACCCCGCCAATTTCAGCGTGAATTACGCGAATAGTGCAGGTAACGCCAATTCGGTTGGTGGGTGGGATATCAACGGCATCCTCAATCAGATCAACGACCGCGCGTATTGGAGAACTCAGGAATTCATCACTAATTCCGGCGCGGGTGGCGTAGCCACATATGCAATGCTGGCCCGATGGGATAGCGGAGCGGGCGGCGGTGCAGCTAATCCCGGCGATCAAGTGGCCGGGTCTGGCCTACGCTGGGCGAACGCCAACGGCATCTATGGTGGTGCGCCCGGTGGTTCTTGGCGATGCATGGGGTATTCGATTAATTCGAGCCGCCAAGACGATAAGGTTACTAACTGGCTGAGGTATGCATAATGAGTGAACCTATCTTTACCCCCGATGGGGAAAATCAAATCCCGACCGGTGTTCTTTATGACTTTAAGCTGCGAACTGTAGTTGAAGTCCTAAATCCACGGTGGTCGAACGAAGACCACACTATGTTCGACGCGGACATTTTGTTCCAAGAACTTGCACCCATGGGGCATATACCGTTCACCGCCACCCCCAATGCCGACACCGATCACGGACAGGAGGTATGGGACAAGGGTATGAACGGAACATACGGCGTCATCGCCGAATATGTTGCTCCGGTCATCGTTCCGTTCGCTCCCGATGAAATAAGCCGTCGCCAGTTCTTCCAGCAACTGGCGGTCGCCGGAATTATTTCCAAAATCGAAGCCCTCGCCGCTATGAAATCCGGCGCGGTACCGCAGGCTTTGCAGGCAATTATCGATGCGTTACCGACTGACGAAGACCGGTTTAACGCTGAAATGCTTGTGATCGGAGCGGACACTTTCAACCGCACCCACGCGCTAACCGAAACGGTCCGCTTGGCAATGCAATGGACTGAAGAACAGCGGGATCAATTTTGGCAGGAAGCATCTAAGCTTTAGTCGAATGTGTTCTGTTTTCGATTGAAATGTGATCCGGCTACAGTTATGTGAGCCTTACTATTGGGGGCTTTCATGGACGGGTCAAACTTCGCTTCGGCGTTGCCTATTGTTATGGCGGCGTCGGACGAGAATTACTTTCGTAAACATGCAGTTGGTTTCGCAAAATCGGCATTGGCGGCGGGGCATAACGTTCACATAATTTTGTCGCCGTCACCGGGGCCGGGTCTTCCGCAACGTGCGAGAGAAATGGAAAGGGAGCTTGTAGCCTCCTTCCTTGCAGGTTTCACCGCTTCCGAACTAAAGCGGATGCGGATTGAAGTTGTCGCCGATCCTCGCGCAATGTCTGATATCGAAGAACGTGAGGCGATAGTGTTTTATCAATCGCTAAGGTTTTTCCATCTTTCTAGGCTTCTTCGGACTTACTGCCGCCCGATAGTCGTGCTTGATATCGATAGTCTTGTAATGAAGACGATACCGCCCCGCTACGGTGCAGAGGTCGGACTGTACCTTCGTCTTGGAAATCAGACGGGTAGAACGGATTTCGAGCGCGAAGGAATGCAGGTTCTCGGCGCGATGGTGTATGCCGATCCGAAGGGCGCAACGTTCTTCGATGCAGTAGGCAATTACCTCGATAGCCACTTGAGGCTTTACTACATCGACCAGCACGCACTTTATCACACGTATCTAGCGAGCGATGACGTGCGATTTTTTGACATTGCCGAAACCGGCTGGCTTGACTGGACCTTCAAGCCCGGCGCGACAGTCTGGACGGCAAAAGGAAAGAAGAAGCGCAGAAATCTAACCTATGTCCGGCAACGATTGCGCCTGGAAGGGCGCGGGGTACTCGCTTCTGCCATTATATTGACCGGTTACGCCCTTGGATTGATCCGCACTTGAAAAGCTGAGCGCGGCCATACCTCCAACGCTGACTTGAAGAAGCTGTTGTTGCCTGATCTGCGAAGGCATCTTGGCGAACGCAATTCTTCTGCGTAATATGCGCCCATCTTCTGAACCGATCAGTCTTCATCGCCCCTGACAGTGTCAGGGGCGTTTTGTTTTGTGCCCTGATTATTCTCTCCAATACGGTTTTAAGCGCCCTTTAGAACGGGTTTTGGAGACACTTAATGGCCATTTCACCATTCAATCATGGCACCCGCGTCATTCAGGTTGGCAGTGAAGCCCGATCGATGGAAGTTGCGGATGTTTCGACCATCGGCGCTGCTGTAATCGCGCCGGATGCCGATCCGTTGGTATTCCCGGAAGACGAACCGGTTGCCTTTTACACCCACGAGGCGGACAAGCTTGCAGCACTCGGAGCCACCGGAACGGCAATCGACATCGTCAATGCTGTCCGCGCCCAGGGCATCGAAGCGCAGCTGGTATTCAGCCGCGTGGCTGAAGGCGCAACGCCTGAAGCCACGATGGCGAACCTCATCGGCTCGGCTGCAAGCATGACCGGCGTTCATGCACTATCTTATGCGCTCGGCCATGTTGGGGTTGAGCCTGATATTCTGCTGGCACCGGGGCATTCTGCCGGTCGCGTTGACGACGCCAAGAACCCGCTTGCAGATGCGTTGCAACAGGTAGCCGAAAAGCTGCGTGCGGTTGCGGTGCTGGATACAGGCGGGCCTACGCGAGAAAAGAGCCTCGAATATCGGGCCGATTTCGCATCACGCTATTGCTATTTGATCGATCCGTTCGTTCGGGTCTCCAGCGGTGCGGATATCGTAACGAAGCCCGCTTCGCCCTTTGCGGCGGGGCTGATAGTCAAGCGCGACAAGGAAAAAGGCGGGCCGTACTGGTCGCCATCCAATCAGGAAACGCTTGGCATTCTCGGCACGGCGCGCCCGATCACCTATTTTGACGGCGAGATCGATCACGAAGCCAATCTTTTGAACGAAGCAGGCATCGCCACTTTCATTCCGGCGCGTCTCGTCCAGGGCATCGGCGGTCAGTTTGCCGCCAATGGCCGAATTCTTTGGGGCAACCGCACCGCGTCCGATGATCCGCTTTGGAAATTCATCAACGTTGTTCGTACCCGTGCGACCATCGAGAAAACCATTATCCGGTCTTTCCGCTGGGCGAACGACGACAATCTGTCGGTCCAGCTCGTGACGGCCGTCATCCGCACGCTGCAAGAGTTCCTTGACGAATTGACCGTGGCCGGTGCGATCCTCGGTGGTCGCGCATTCTGGGAGCGGTCGACAAATACGAACGCCAGCTTGCGCGACGGCAAACTGCGCGTCGAGTTCGACGCCGAGGAAGCCCCGCCACTTGAAGACCTGATTTTCGGCTCGCGCCGCAATGAAGCTTATTTCGACAGCCTCGCTGCCGAAATTCAGCGCCAGACCTCGGTCTCTTTCTCCGTCAATATCAGCGACGTGGTCGCGGCCTAACGGGAGCTACCCATGACTTTGCGCATCATCCGGGGCTTTACGCTCTATGTGAACGACAACACCAATTTGGCGCTCGATATCGAGACCATGAAGCTGCCGACGCTGGAAGAAAACACCGAAGAATTCCAGCCAGGCGGCAGCGACATGGCGATCAATATCACCGGCCTCGGCGTCAAGGCATTCACTATGCCCTTCAAGATCAAGAGCCACACGCCGGAAACTATCGCGTTGTTCGGTGGCGCTCCTGGCATCCGTTATCCCTTCACGGGCCGCAAGCTCGTCGTTTCCGAAGAAGACGGAAAGGAGCACGAGCACGCAATCGATGTGCAGGGGCGCTTGAGCAAGGTCGAAGGCGAAGAAATGTCGGGCGGCAAGGCAACCGGCTATGACCACGAGATCAACGGCATCTGGACCTATACCGAGTATTGGGACAACCAGATCATGCATCGTTTCTCATTCAAGAAGGGCGGCTGGGATATCTGGAATTTCCAGCCCTACAACACAGCGCGCCGCCGCGTTCTGTTCGGTTAATGGAGAAACGAGTTGACCAAGACCACGCCAAAACTTGAGGTAAAAATCAAGCTCGACTTCCCGGTGCCCGTGAAGGGTGAGGACGGCAAGGAAGCCTCCCGCGATACCGTCACGATGCGCCGCCCACGTACGATTCACGTCAAACGGCTCGCCGTGCTTCTCGGTGCGGATGTCCTGAAGGGCATTATCGGCGATCAGGAGCCTTCGGCGGTCAAGATCGACAAGGACAACGTGGACGTTGCCAAGCTTGCTGTCGATGTCATCAGCGCCTTGTTCGTCAAGTCAACGCTGGATGAGCTGACCTCCATCATTGCCAGCATGTGCAGCGAGAAACCTGAGTTCATTGACGAGATCGACCCGCTCGACCTCATGAAGTTTGCGGAAGGCTTTCTCGATTTTTTTCCGGCACTCCGCTCTTTCGCGTCTTCGAGTTCGGAGCGGACTGCGCTGCCTGCTTCCGCTGGCGACCAGACGACATAGACCAGCTCCCCTGGGCTGAAATGCTGGCCTATCGGGCGGAAATCCCGCGCCTGACTGGCCGTGGCGCGAAACCGGACGAATGATATGGATGTTTCACTTCTAATCCGGTTGATCGATCAGGTGAGCGGCCCCGCGCAGAAAGTGCGCGGGGCGCTGGACAACATCGGTTCCGGCATCAACCGCTTCAAAAGCGGCGCGTCCGATGCGCTGAAGTCCGGTTTCTCGATCGACAACATCGAGGCCGCGACAAAAAACGCCCAAACCAAGCTGTCCCAGGCGCGTGGCAAGTTGCTCGGCGCATTCGGCCAGGCGCTCGCCATTGGCGCGCCCGTCATCAAAGCGGCACAGTTTGACCAGTCCATGAAGGGGCTGGAAAAAGTCCTCAATGACTTGCCCGTCGATCGTGTCCAACAGCTGCGCAAGTTCGCCCTGGACACGAGTGCGCTTATTCCTATCGCCGCGAAAGACTTGCTCGAACTCATGTCGGAAGCCGCCCAGGGCGGCGTACCGAAGGATGAACTTGAAGCCTTTTCGACCTATGTCGCCAGAGCGTCCGTTGCCTTTGACATGGCGGGAGGCGTAATCGGTGAGCGGTTTGCCAAGCTTCGCAACGTCTACAAGCTCAACCAGGAAGGGATTGAGGAACTTGGTGACGCCACCAACCATCTGTCGAACAATATGGCGGCGAAGGCCGAAGAGATTACCAACTTTACCAACCGCGCCGCCGCTGCTGCCGGTATATTAAAGCTGAACGCGGTCGATACCGCCGCGTTTGGTACGGCGATGATTGCCGCAGGCTCTGTTCCAGAAACAGCCGGGCGCGGCCTCAATGCGTTTGCCACGCGTGTTCTTGCTGGTGGGAAACGCATCAATGCCGCCTTTGATGACATAGGCGTTTCTCGCGAGAAGCTGCTCTCCGATATCCAGAAGGATGGCGTTGGCGCAATATTGAAGTTCTTTGAACTGCTCGCGTCCAAGGGCGATGAAGGCAAAGCGGCGCTGAAGGACATCGTCGGCCAGGACTACGTCAAGGACTTCGCCAAGCTGATTGATAACCCGAAGCTTCTGGCGGAGGCGATGCAGCTGGTTGCCGACAAGAGCGCCTATGCCGGATCGGCAACCGAGGAAGCCAACAAACAGGCTGAAGGCGCAGTCAAGCAGTGGGAGTTGCTGGTTAATAAGCTGAACCGAGGCGCTATCGTCATCGGCGATCAGCTGTTGCCGACCTTGCTTGAACTGGCGACACAAGTCGGTGCGATCGTTGATCGGTTTGCCGAGTGGTCGGCAGCCAATCCCGAACTGACCAAGTATCTCGTGACTGCAATTGCCGCGCTCATGGGGCTTTCGATCGCGGGCAAGGTTCTGGGCGTCGTCTTCGCCGGTATGCGAGCGGGTATTCTGCCGCTACTTGGCTTCTTCCTGAAATTCAACAGCGCAGGCCGAAACGTCGCCAAGGGCTGGCTTCTGATGCGGTTGGGTGCCGCAGCTGTGCTTCGGACGTTTGGCCTTTTTGCTGGCGCGTCGCGCGTTGTCGCGGCTGGAATTCGCGGAATCGCATCGGGCGCGGCGCAGGCCAGTCGCCAGATCATCGCTACGCAGGGCCGTGCGCGGACCATGGCGACAGGCCTTCGCCGCATCATGGCCGGTGCATGGATGCTGTCGATGGGTTTTGAAATCCTTGATGACATCGGGCGGACGCCGGAAGAACGCCTCGAACAGCTCCGCAAGAATGCTGAGGGCTGGAACAAATTCGAACAGGATGTCGAAAAGAGCTGGTTCGGCCAGATGTGGCAGGGCGTGAAGGATCGCGCCAATGCCATGATGGGACTGGAGCAAGGCGTTGTCCCCGCCGAGGCCCTCTCGGCTTGGGGACAGGCCAAGGCCAAGCAGTTCTACGATGTTGGCGTTAGCTGGATGAATTCGTTGTGGGACGGTCTGAAGTCCCTATGGCAGTCCATCGACGCATGGTTTCAGGAGAAGATCGCTTGGCTTGGCGGATTGTTGAATTTCAATCTGAACATTAACTGGCCGACGCCGCCGGAATGGCTGACTTATCTCATGGGAATAGCCGGTAAGGGCGTCAATGTGGTCAAGGATGCCGTGAACTCCAGCGCCGGGGCGCTTGTGCCTCCCGGAATTGGCAGCGGTGAGACCCCGCTTTCAAGCGTTAGCAATCCGCTAGGTGACGCCAAGGTCGATCAGACGATTACCGTGGTCAACGGACAGACGCCAAATCTGAATGTGGGTCCGATCCACATTACCGGTGTTTCCGACCCACAGGCAGCCGTGAAGGCCGCAGGGGCCGAGTTTGGCCGACGTGGCGCGCAACTGATGAGCGGCAAATCTGGGGCTTTGCACGGAGGAACCGAATAAATGGGCACTCCGTTGCTCGCGCTTGGACCTCATATGTTTGAGATCGCGCCATTGAACTTCCAGCAGATCGAGCGGACTACCGAAGCGCTATGGCCGTCGATAAGCCGCTTTGGCGGGCGTCCCGGTCGCCAGTTTACTGGCTATGGCGATGACCGTCTGACGATCACCGGCCTGCTTTTCCCCGACGAAATGGGAGGTCGAGCCGAATACGAGGCAATCCGCGTCACGCAGGCTGCTGCGCAGCCTGTTCTGATGCTCGGCTGGGCGACCGGTCTTGCCATGGCGGCGACCTTGTTTGGTCGCGTCGTCATTCTCAATGTCCAGGACACGCAATCTCTGATCAACAGGCAGGGCTTCGGTCGAAAGATCGAGTTCTCGATCGAGGTTGCGCCGTTTTCCGGTGACGGCAAACCAGTGGGGCTATTTGGATGACTGTGCGCCTGATCCCTGCCGGAACTGTCACGGTCGATCTGGAAGACGTGACGCTTGACCTTGCCTGCTATGATTATCTTATTCGGTGGACCGGAAACCGCGTCCAGGTCGCCAAGCTCAATGGATATCTGGAAGCCACCTATGCGGCCAATCCGGGGCTGGCGCGGCTTGGCCTCGTCCTTCCACGCGGCACCGTCATTTCCATGCCGCAAATGACCATTTCCACCGAAATCAAGACGGTGAGGCTTTGGAGCTGATGGAGCGATCACATCCATTTATCGAAGTCAGCATCGAGGGCAAGGTTGTTCACGATGCATTTTACCAGCGTCTCGTATCCGCCACCATTCGCGACGAACCGGGACAGAGTGCGGACACCCTGGAGCTGGTTTTTGACGATGTCGGCAATGAAATCGAGATCCCGCAGAAGGGCGCGAAGATTGAAATCCGATTCGGTTTTAAAGGCGTTGGCACCTGGAAGATGGGCACCTTTGTCTTTGAACGCGCCAGCTATAATTTTGGCAGCGACGGCGAGCGTCTGACCTTCTCCTGCAAGTCGGCAGAGTTGCGCGCTGACGTGAAGGAACCGCTCTCGGAACATTTCGACGGCGAGACAGTTGGCGCGATCGTTGAGCAGCTCGCGAAGCGTCACGGCTACAAGGCCAAAGTCAGCCCTGAGATTTCAAACACCAAGCTGGACTATATTGCGCGGACCGGGCAGTCAGCCGCCGATTTCCTGACCCGCCTTGCCGATCGCACCGGCGCGCTCTTTTCCATCAAGGACAACACCTTTCTGTTCCTGAAGCGCGGCAGCTTGCCGCCAATCACCATCACGAAGGGCGATTGTTCCGAAGGTGAGTTTTCGGTTGAGCCGCGCCCGAAATACGGCAAGTCCGCTGCAGGCTGGTATGACCGCCGCCGCAACAAGACGGTTTACGAGGAACATGCCACCGGCCTTGAGGGACCGACGCGCCGCTTGCGGACGGTTTATGCCTCCCAGGCAGAGGCCAAGAAGGCAGCTGAAGCCGAAGGCGGGCGTCTGGCGCGGGCAACAGGACAAGGTTCACTGACCATGGCTGGGCGACCGGATGTAATGGCAGACGCACCGATTAATGCCGTTGGCTTTCGCAAGGAATTCGATGGCGAGTGGCGCGCCGCCAGCGTCGAACATCGTTTCGATGACACCTACACAACCAGCATCGAGCTTGAAGCGCCTGAAAAGGGGAAAGAGTGATGAGCGACACGCATCACCTTGGAATAAAAAGAGGAGCTTAAAGGCCCCTCAATTGATCCGTACCGACCCGCTCTATTCATAAGCGCCCAGAATTCCACCAATATCGGCTAATCGATCGGGGTACACAGCACGCCATTCCTTAGTCGCAACCACAGACAGGTCATCCATTACGACAGGAGCCAAGTTTGCCATGTGTTGCATAGCCTTTCCGTTGACCGCAACTAATACCGGACCAGGGATAACTAACCACAGCCCTCCAGTGACGCCGCCTGATCTTGGCCCGCATTTGAGGAACCATTGTTCGTCAACGAACTTATCCCGGCACACTGAGCCGGGATAAACCTTCGTATATGGAAGTTCCAACGCTCTTGCGACCGAAGTGACGGTGGCTTGGGAAAGCTTATTTTGTGAATGCGCCACCGACGGCACCGCAACCAACAACAATAACCCGACAGCGAATATGGACTTGTTCATATATACCCCCTCAACAATCCGTGTTCGTCATACCTTGGAGGAGGCGTTAGATCAATGTTGTGACAGCGGAGCGTAAGGTGGCTTTAAAGCCCTCTCGAACCGTCTTTAAAGAAGCTTTGACAGCGTTACTGGAATTTTGGAGATTCCGGTATTTCGTGACAAAGTTCCGGAAAATCGCGTCACGCTACATTCAGCAAGTCTTTGCTTTTAAAGGAAATGGTGGGCCCGGAGGGACTCGAACCCCCAACCAAGCGGTTATGAGCCGCCGGCTCTAACCAATTGAGCTACAGGCCCCACGCAACACTGGACCTACCCTAAAGAAACGGAAGATACAACTGTCAAATCTGCCAGTCGCCCTAATGCGCACATATTCGATTGCGATGCATGGCGTCGGACGCCAAGACAGTCAGGATTCGAAGCTCTCGGTTGCATTAAACCGGCATTTCTATTCTTATATCATGGCGACGCGCATGAGAGGGAACTTAAGAAACAAACGATTTCAACGATAAAGCGAACCGGCAAATCCGGAGCGCTCACAATAAGCTGCCTCAACTTTCTCTACAGGAGATTTCATGAAAAACCGCGCTACCACTCTTATCGCAGCCTCTTTTTCGGCAATCATGCTTGCAGGCGCCCTGGCCCTGCCCGCCGCAGCCCAGGAGAACCAGATGTCGAGACAGCCTGCGCGCATTGCCGTGACCGGTGAAGGCACCACCACCGCCGCACCCGACATGGCGATTCTCAATCTCACCGTGCTGCGCGAAGCCCAGACCGCCCGCGAAGCCATGACTGCCAACAACGAGGCCATGACCAAGGTTCTGGACGCCATGAAAAAGGCAGGGATCGAAGAACGTGATCTCCAGACCGGCGGCATCAATATTCAGCCGCGTTATGTCTTCCCTGATGACAAGAACGGTCTCAAGGAACCAAGCATCACGAGCTATGCGGTCACCAACAGCCTGACGGTACGCGTTCGCGATCTCACCAAGGTTGGTGAGATCCTCGACCAGTCGATCACGCTTGGCGTCAATCAGGGCGGCGATCTGAACTTCGTCAACGACAACCCGTCCGCGACCATCAATGAAGCCCGCAAGCGCGCTGTGGCCGACGCTGTCGCCAAGGCCAAGACGCTTGCCGATGCTGCTGGCGTCGGTCTCGGTCGTGTTATTGAAATCTCCGAACAGGGCCGTCCGCCCATGCCGATGCCAATCGCACGCGGCCAGTTCAAGACGATGGCTGCCGCGGCTCCGGAGGATTCGGTTCCTGTCGCAGCCGGCGAAAACAGCTTCAACGTTTCGGTCAATGTCGTATTCGAGATCAAGGAATAACGGCAGGTTCGGTCCAGCGAAAAGGGGCGCATTGCGCCCCTTTTTATTCACTGCTTCAGACATGAAAAAAGCCGGGCTGAGTGGATCAGCCCGGCTTTTGTTCATTGTGTTCGATCAGCGGATGATCGGGCAGCCGCGTGCGTTGGCGAAAACGACGCCGCCAGGACGGCCATGACGATAGCCGCGCACTTGAACGGATTTGCCGCGATACACGACACGCGCATTGCGAATGCCCATGCGATTTGCCTTCATCTTGGCGGCTTCAACCGAGCAAGCAGGGCCGCGATAGACCGGACGTCCATGATGCGGACGACTGCGATAATCGACATTAACAACAGCTCCATGTGCAGCAGTGCTGACAGCCGGTACCGTCATCGGAGACGCGGCATTCGCCGATGCGCCGACCGTAAAGACGGCGGCAAGACCGAGTGCAGCGGTAACGGCAAACGACTTGAGCGAAATAGCGGACATGTTGAACCTCTTCCAATTGAGTGTCAGGCCCTCCGCCTGAGACACGCGATCATTAGCCCCCGGAAGATGAACGAAAAAGAAAGCTGCCGTTCATCTGCCATTCAGCAAAGACGACGCGCACGAAAGGCACTCTAAAAAAGACATGAAATTCAAACAATTAAGAGAAATAGAAAGATATTCTTTCTCTTTGAGCCAAATAATTAAATTTAAGCAATGTTATAAATTAGAGCGCGTCTCGATCAGGCATAACCATGTGATCGAGATAATCTTCTTCGTCTTCCATGTCGTGATCGAAGGCGGTTACCTTGCCGCGCACGGAAATCCCCGCCTCATGCACAGTGTCCCGCGAACCGGAAACCAGCGGATGCCACCAATAGAGGTCAGAGCCTTCGGCAACGATGCGATAGGCGCAGGTCACCGGCAGCCAGTTCACTTCATCTACGATTTTTGGCGTCAGGAATACACAATCCGGCACGGTGGCTTTACGGTTCGGATAATCACGGCACTGACAGGTTTCAGGGTTGAGCAGCGTGCAGGCCACGCTCGTCCAGTAAATCTCGTCGGTATCATCGTCCAACAACTTATGCAGACAGCACTGGCCACAACCGTCGCACAGGCTTTCCCACTCGCTGCGGGTCAACTGATTGAGCTTTTTGGATTTCCAGAAGGGTTTGTCGGTCATGATTGAGCGTATAACGGAATTATGTCGGGAATGGCGTGGACAAATCGCCGCCCTGACTGCAGCTGATGAGTACTGTTAATTGACTATTGAAAGCCCCGCCTGCGTGGGCTAAGTCACAAGAGTCATCCCAATGATCGTAAGCGTCTAACGTCAGGCAACGCATCAACCGACCGGAAACGGCCGTCGATGCACTGATCGTTGTCTTCCGCTTTCCGCTCTGAATTTCAGGTACTATTATGTCAAATTCTGACACGCCGCGTCGCAGAAAGCTGCCAGCGCGTTACGCTTCTATCGTCATGCCGCTCATTCTTTCGATGCTGATGACGCTTGTGGTTTCCCTGATCGCCACAGCAAAAAGTCTCGGTTTCGCCCATCCCGAACTCGCATCCAACTGGATGAGTTCATGGGTGGTTTCGTGGATCGTGGCTTTCCCTGTTCTGCTGATGCTTTTGCCGATTGTGCGCAGAATGGTTGCCTTTGTGTGCCATCCGCACTGATCTAGAGCATTTCCAGCAAAAGTGCGTAGCGGTTTTGCGTGGGATAATGCGTAAAAACAAATAGATAGAGCGGTTCCACGATTCCGTTTTAACCGGATCCGCTCTAATCAGCGGGACAAACCAATAAAAAGCGCCGCGCATGGGTCCATGCGCGGCGCTTTCATTTGAAATGGAGACGATCAGCGGAAGATGTGCTCGCCCTGCTCGTCAACGATCTGGCGACCCTTGTTCAGCGCAATGCTGGCGGCATCCTCGATGCCGGGGCAACGGTCGGCGCGAACGAAGCGATATTCCTTCAGCTCACCATTGATCGTTTTGGAGATCACACCGCACACCTGATACTGACCGCCCTCGCTGTAAGGCGTGGCGACAATCAGAAAATCCTTGTGCTCGGTACGACCGGCCTCTTTCGGCTCCGCTGATGTCTCAGCAGCTTCTCCACCGCCGCCGAACAGGCGCTTCAAAAACGACATGGTGCTCCCTTTTTTTTAAGAATCGAGGAACGAACGCAGCTTGCGCGAACGGCTCGGATGCTTGAGCTTGCGCAGTGCCTTCGCTTCGATCTGACGGATACGTTCGCGGGTAACCGAGAACTGCTGGCCGACTTCTTCGAGCGTGTGGTCGGTGTTCATGCCGATACCAAAGCGCATGCGCAGAACGCGTTCTTCACGCGGCGTCAGCGAAGCCAGAACACGGGTCGTCGTATCGCGCAGGTTCGCCTGAATGGCGGCGTCGATTGGCAGAAGCGCGTTCTTGTCCTCGATGAAATCGCCGAGATGTGAATCTTCCTCGTCGCCGACCGGCGTTTCGAGAGAGATCGGCTCCTTGGCGATCTTCAACACCTTGCGCACTTTTTCGAGCGGCATGGCGAGCTTTTCGGCCAGTTCTTCCGGCGTCGGCTCACGACCGATTTCGTGCAGCATCTGGCGCGACGTGCGAACGATCTTGTTGATCGTTTCGATCATGTGCACCGGAATACGGATGGTGCGCGCCTGATCGGCAATCGAACGGGTGATCGCCTGACGAATCCACCAGGTTGCATAGGTCGAGAACTTGTAACCACGACGGTATTCGAACTTGTCGACCGCCTTCATCAGGCCGATATTGCCTTCCTGAATGAGATCGAGGAACTGAAGACCACGGTTCGTGTACTTCTTGGCAATGGAAATCACGAGACGCAGATTGGCCTCGACCATTTCCTTCTTGGCGATGCTGGCTTCGCGTTCGCCCTTCTGCACCTGATTGACGATGCGGCGGAATTCGCCGATCGAAATCGCGGTTTCAGTGGCGAGGTTCTGAATTTCGCTACGCAGGCGGGCAATCGTGCCCACTTCCTTGTTTGCGAAGTCCTTCCAGCCGCGAGCCGACAGCAGACCGACGCGCTCAACCCAGTTCGGATCAAGTTCGTGGCCCTGATATTCCTTGAGGAATTCATCGCGACGCACGCCGAAGGATTCAGCCAGACGCAGAAGTTTGCCTTCGTTCTGAACCAGACGCTTGTTGATATCGTAAAGCTGTTCGACCAGCTGTTCGATACGGTTCTGGTTGAGAGAGAGCGACTTCACGGCAGTGATCAGCTCGTCTTTCAGTTCCTTGTAGCGG